>JAESGG010000019.1_pt1 | contig 130617 bp, 113 predicted proteins | sample 9266231 | NCBI WGS metagenome assembly JAESGG01 (sample SAMN14515337, study PRJNA621664) | algae metagenome | isolation source: Aphanocapsa sp. GSE-SYN-MK-11-07L and co-occurring heterotrophs from wet... | place: USA: Grand Staircase Escalante National Monument, Utah | collected 2006-04-16 | reverse complement strand
AACAACAGGCTAAGCGGGCGGCGATGGATGATAGCTCTATGCTCAAGGTTCTGGCATCCGTGCTTCCACAATCGGCTCGAAATCTAGAACCTAGCTGTCAATAGGGTTTGAGATGCGCTTACCCTGGTGATTTACGCTCGTGCATTGAACCAACGACTCGAAGATCACTCAATCCCGTATGAGCAACTTCCTTGTCTACCAAGGCTTGTTTGAACTCGCGACTGTTTTTTGAAATTTGGCTAACATTCATGTTAGAACAAAGTTTGACCAGCATGAGAGACCTATTTTATCGCCTGAATCATGCCGGGATTAAGATGGATATTTCAACCTTTTCTAAAGCCTGTAAAACCCGGCAGGAAAAGCATTTTTGTCGGATTTACGTCGAGTTGATAGAACAATTAAAACGGCAGCACCCAGCCACAGCACACCTGCTAATTCCTATTGATTCAACCGTAGTCACATTGACGAGTAAGTTGACAGTGGCTTTTTGAATGATGTGGAATAGGTGCAGTCCCGCTTCGGTTCATGAAAACCTCAGATCTATTGATTTGGGGTCAAGGATTTAACCAGGTCGATCGCAAACGGTTTTCGCACCATAGTTTGAGCGTAGGATTGGCTGAGGTAAGGCAAATACTGGCTCTGATCAGCGATATAACTCAGAAAGAAAGCCGTACTCAGCGCTTGCAAAGAAGGACGCGCTAGGGCTGGATCAGGGCCGATTAGCTCCGACGGAACGGGAAATGCCCCAGCTGGATCTTTGCTGTCCCCTAGAAATGAAAAATGCGTTCCTGCACTGTAGACAACCAGGTATTGACTGCTGTTGGCCGGATTCATCCAGGAAAAGGGAGTAATTTGCTGCTGGAGCGGTGGCGTAAAAAGATCGTTCGTGCTGGCAATCATCATCACTGGCAGTTTGATCTGCCCCATCCCCTGCTTTCCAAACACCAAACTGGTGAAAGGATTAATCGCAATTACACCTTTGATGCGGGGATCCACAAAATTAGTGCGGACGGAGGGAGCAGAGGTGGCTTGGCACTGAAACAAAACCGACAAATCTAACAAAGCTTGTAGCTGATTCGCTTCCAAATTGCGACAGGACTGCTTTAAGCCGGCAAAATCCAGGGTTGCCCCGCCCGCCGCCAGCACCGTATAGCCCCCCAGAGACTGACCCAACAGCCCCACCTGTTGCAGATTCATTTTCCCTTGCAGGGCCGGGTCAGTTTTTGCTTTTTTCTCCAATTCGTCGAGGAGTTTTGAGATGCCAAGAGGTCGCGAAATGAGCGATCGAGGTAAATCAATCCTTTCGGCATCAGCCTGGTTGAGAAACCCAGTCACCCGCTTGGCGCTGGTACCCACAAAGTCGGGCACCGCAACAGCAAAACCGTAGGATGCCAGATGTTCCGCTAGGTAGGCAAACGTAGAGCGATCCGAGGCAAACCCGTGGGAAATCACAATCAGGGGAGCAGGAGCTGGCAGTCCTTGGGGAAGATAGAGATCAACCGGAACCGGTTGAGGCGTGAGGCGGGGTTCAACAAACGTCAGGGTGAGCTTCTGCCACTGCTGGGGGCCGGGCTGGCTCAAATTGACCGGATTGGCGATCTCCGCTGGCGGAGCCGCCGCCGCCTGTTGCTGAAGGCGGGTCAGGGTCTGAGTCAGCGTCCGGCGCTGTTGATTGAACTGCAAAATGGTGGAGAGAGCAGTTTGGCCATCAACTTGCAGGCTGGGGGCAGGGAATTGGCGCAGAATGTTGAGCATGGTCAGTCCCTGCGGGCTGGCGGCGGCCTGCTCAAAGGCGGTAATCAAAGCTTGCTGCCCGTTTTGGTTGTCAGGGGTTCGCATTAGTTGACCCAAGCCGCGAAAGACGGACTGCCCTGATTTGGTGCTGGCAAACTGGGTGATCAGCCCAGGGCTAAAATCAAATCGCCGTTGCAGAAATTCTCTGATCTGAGCCGGCGAACCAGCCGGGGCCAATCTCAAAATTGTTGCCAGTTGACCAGTGGGTTCCCTTCCCTGAGCAAAGCTTTCCAGGTCGCTGGTTGAAATCGATTGGGTCGTAGAGCCAAAGGTGAGGTTAACCTGCTCAGCGGCTAGAGTTGGAGTCGTCGAAAGGCTGAAGAACAGGCTCAAACCAGGCAGCCATTTTAGCCGAGCAGATTGCCTTAGGGCGACACTCAATCTTTGGTTATACATTGTTCAGAAAAGGGAAAGGGAATGGAATTTCTATCACAGCATAATTTAACTTGGCAGCACTCTATTTTTGTTTTTCGATGTCCACCAGCGGAAAAACAGCTTTTCGGCTTCAATCCAAACAAACATCAGAGCGCTGACTCCAAAGCAAACCCCCAGTTCGGCGGGTGCCAAATAGTGAGTACTAAAGAAGTTACGCAGCGGCTCAAGATAAATCAGAAAGAGCTGAAGAATAGTCGTTAAGCTGACGGAGGCCAGAACATAGGGATTCGAGAGCGGATTGAGTTCAGCCGTCAAGCGGGTATTAGAGCGAATGGCCAAGGCATGACCCATTTGAGCCAAACAGAGCGTGGTAAACACCATTGTTTTCCAGCGATCGCGCACGAGTAACCCTCCCTGCACCTGTTCAGTGTAACCATAGGCCCAGCTCATCATCGCGATCGTAATAATTGCCAAGACAATCCCAATCCGAATCATATAAGCCCCTAACCCACGGGCAAAAATGCTCTCCTGCGGATCTTTGGGAGGTTGCTGCATCACAATCGCTTCCCCCGGTTCAACCGCCAGAGCCAAAGCTGGCAGACCATCGGTGACTAAGTTCATCCACAAAATTTGCAGTGGAGACAGGGGAACTCCGCCTAATCCGAGGATGGGAGCAGCGGCGATCGTCAGTACTTCGCCAATATTACTGCCGAGAATATAGCGAATAAACCGCCGAATGTTGACATAGACCACCCGTCCTTCTTCTACAGCCGAAACAATTGTGGCGAAGTTGTCATCCAGCAGCACCATATCGCTGGCTTCTTTACTCACATCGGTGCCGGTAATTCCCATCGCCACGCCAATATCAGCTTGCTTGAGGGCCGGTGCGTCATTCACCCCATCGCCCGTCATGGCAACCACATTCCCCTGCCGCTGTAGGGCCTGGACAATTCGCAATTTGTGCTCTGGCGAGACGCGGGCATAGACGTTCACCTGATCAACTTGGTTTTCTAGCTCCGGTAGGGACATCTGTTCTAGTTCTCGCCCCGTTAAGACGGCATCTTGGACGGTGGCAATGCCGAGACTTTCAGCTACCGCCTTGGCCGTCAGTTGATGGTCGCCCGTGATCATGACGGGGCGAATCCCGGCTAAGCGACATTTGGCCACCGCCTCTCGGACTTCTGGGCGAGGTGCGTCCAGCATGCCGACCAGCCCTAGCCAGGTTAAGCTGGCTTCGCTGGTGTCTTCAGATCCCTCTGGCGGTAGTTCAGCCAATCCTTTGTAAGCAAACCCCAGCACCCGTAAGCCCCGACTCGCTAAATAATTGTTCTGCCCTAAAATTTCAGTTCGATGGTCATTGCTGAGCAGCTCAATATGGTCGCCCACTTCTAGGTGAGTACAGCGCTCTAGGGTGAGTTCCGGTGAACCCTTAGTAAACATATAATAGGGCGAGCGATCGGGGTCATAGAGAGCCAAGCTGCCAACCGATTCATGCCGATTGCCGCGGGTATCAACAATCACGCTCATTCGTTTGCGATCGGAGTCAAACGGAAATTCCCCCACCCGCGGCAGCCACTTGTCTTTTTTGGCTTTTTCTAGCCCCGCTTTTCCAGCCACCGCCAGCAGCGCTCCTTCAGTCGGGTCACCCAGAATCACCCACTGTCCGTTTTCGGCTTGCAACAGGGCATCATTGCAGAGCACACAGCCCAGCAGCAAATCTTGCAGGTCAGGATGCTGCTCAAAGGTGACGGGCTGTCCATTGTCTTGAAATTCGCCGCTGGGGCTATAGCCTTCCCCGGTCACTTGCAGTCCGCCCTGGCTCGTGAACACATGCTGCACGACCATTTTATTTTGGGTCAGAGTGCCAGTCTTATCGGAGCAAATGGTGGTGACTGAACCCAATGTTTCAACCGCTGGCAGTTTGCGAATCAGGGCATTGCGTTTGACCATCCGCTGGGTGCCCAAGGCTAGAGTAACGGTGATTACAACCGGCAAACCCTCTGGCACGACGGCTACTGCCATACTGAGCGAGACTTTGACCAATTCTTCAAACAGGTCAGGCCGAAACAAACTGCCGCCGCCAATCACTAGGGCGACCAAAATCAGCGACCCGGTGACGAGGACATTGCCAAGTTGGGTCATCCGCTTTTGCAGCGGCGTCGGTTCAGTTTCTACCGATTGCAGGGCAGCGGCAATTTTGCCCAGTTCAGTGTTCATGCCAGTGCCTGTCACCAGGACGGTGCCGCGCCCCTGCACAACCTCGGTGCCTGCGAACACCAGGTTAATCCGATCGCCCAAGTCAGTGCTGTCGGGTAGCTTAATCTCCGTTCGCTTGTTTACGGCTTCAGCTTCCCCAGTTAAAGCAGACTCGCGCACTTGCAGATTAACTGCCTCCAACAAGCGCCCATCGGCGGCAATTTTCACCCCTGCCTCCAGCAGCATGATGTCCCCCGGCACCAACTGGGGCGACTCCACCTCTTGGGTTTTGCCGTCTCGAATCACTCGCACCTTGGGGGATGAAAGCCCCTTCAGAGCAGCCAGGGCCTTCTCGGCCTGGCTTTCTTGCAGATAACCCAAAATGCCGTTCAGAATCACCACGGCAAAAATCGCCACCGCATCTTTCGGGAACGGAAATTCCCCACTCATCATCCCTTCTCGAATGTCCAGAATGGCCGAGATAATTGCCACGGCAATTAGCATCAGCAGCATGATGTTTTTGAACTGATCCCAAAGGATTACTAGGGCGCTGCGTCCGCCTTCTTCTTGCAGTTCGTTGGCGCCGTATTCCTCTAGACGGGCTGCGGTTTGGTTAGTGGTTAAACCAGCCGCCCGATCGCTTTGCAGTGTTTCAACCGACTGAGCAGGGTCGAGGGTGTGCCAAAGAGGAGGCATGGGCGGAGATGAAGCTGACATAAGCAGATTTTAGGTGGGGCGATCTAACAACTTCCTAAAATCATAATTGCAAGCTGCCCAACTGTGGTCGGTGGTCTTTATTTCAGGAGCAACGTCGGCTAAGCCAACCCTGCTCCTGACAAATTTTGCCCGACCCCGGCTCTAACCAACCAAAACCGAAAGGATTGTTGAATTCTAGAGTTAGCTAATGCTCGAAAATTTGCTCAAAATCCCTTAGGTCTAAGGCTGCCAGCGTCGGTAAACAACCAAAGCAGGCTTGAGCTAGTTCCCACCGTCCTTCTCGTTGCAGCATTTGGGTCAGTTTGGCCCGGGCTGAAATTAGGTAGCGAACATCGTTGGCAGCGTAGCGCAGTTGCTCTTCTGAGAGGTGAGCTGCGTTCCCCCAGTCTGAACTTTGGGCTGTTTTATCCAGGTCAATCCCTTCGAGTTCTCTAATTAAGTCCTTGAGTCCGTGGCGGGGGCTGTAGGTGCGAGCCAACTTACTGGCAATTTTAGTACAAAACAAGGGCTGGACAGCGATCCCTAAATAATGTTGCAGAGTAGCAATATCAAAGCGGGCAAAATGGAAAATTTTGGTGACGCTAGAAGCTTCTAAAAGCTGCTTCAACTTGGGGGCTTCGGTCTGCCCTTGGGCAATTCTCAATACAGTTACCTTGCCGCGAACATCACACAATTGCACCAGACACAGCCGATCGCGGTGGGGGCGCAGCCCCATTGTTTCGGTATCCACCGCCAGACTCTCTGATTGCAGATATTGGTCTAAGGTAGCTGGCGTGAGGTCGCGATCGCAAATTTGAAAATCATCTGAAAAATCACTCTGCATAAACCAGGCTCAGCTTGGGTAGAAAATAAGGTGTCGTAAAAAGCAGCGATTGCTGTTAAAACTATCTGCATTGGCAAAGATAGCAGGTTAGCGAGGGCAGCTCTCAAATTGTCGCAACTGGGTTGACAAAACTGCCCTTAACCGCTGTACCATAGGTCGAGATTGCCAAGGTTTTTCGCTTGCAGCAAAGAAAAAAGTTAACTGATTCCACTGATTTCTAACTGAGAGGGGTGTTCTGGATGAAACCAAAGCGTTGGCTAGCCATGTTGGGCGCAAGTACCTTTGCATTGACGCTGTCTCCCCAAAGCGGTCAAACGTTTGAAAATAAAACCGCAATTGATTGGCGCTCTGGCTCTTTCCCGGTCGAAAATTTTCAGGCTTACACGTCTCCCTTTGGCTATCGCCCCTCTGCGACGGGTGGGGCCGGGACAGAATTTCACAGCGGTTTGGACTTTGCCGCCCCCGAAGGCAGCTACATTCGCAATTGGTGGACAGGGCGAGTGATTGAGGTTTCAGACAACACGGCCTGCGGCACAATGGTGCGGATTCAATCTGGCTCTTGGGTGCATGTTTACTGCCACATGAAGGGTTTTGTGTCGGGCAACACAATGATCGATCGGGCTGGGGGGATCCAAGTCTGGGTCGGTCAGGCAATCCCAGCCGGAGCCAGAATTGGTCGGGTTGGCATGACAGGGCGTACCACTGGCCCTCACCTGCACTGGGGACTGAAGTATCAAGGTTCGCTGGTCAATCCAGCGATCGTTTTGCAAGCCATGTACGCTTCCCAAGGGCGAGGTCAGCTCTCTGCGAGCAAGCCAAGGTAGTCAAGTTAATAACAAACAGCACTTAGCGCAGCACTTTCAGGATGATTGGCCGTTTCATTAATGACAGGTAAAGCTAAGACTTGGCGTAACCTAGGCTCAAATTTTTAGGAAAAAAGCGATCGAAGACTTCGCTGTAAAACTGAAATAGCTCAGCCTGAGAATATTTTTGGTGATCAATTAGCTCATCCATAATTAAATTGACCAACACCTCAAGTCCTTTTTTGGGATAGCGCTTTAAGAGCCGAATCCCAAAATAAACCGGCTTTTTCCGCAATTTGTAGGTGAAATCATCAATTTTTTGATTGTATGAGCGGTCTAAAATTGCGTTTAAAAACAGCACGCAAAATTCGATCTTCAATTCATTTGTCACCCAGGAAGCATCATTCATGCATTTCGTAAATGATTTTGCCAACAGTTCTTTGCCTGATGACTGTTGGCGAATCGAAATTTGAATGCTTTGCTGAATTGACTTTGGGTTAGGCTTCATCCATCAATCACCCCTTTCTAGTGCTGAAGCGGGCAGAATTAGGCGAGTCTTGATTGAGTAAAATCGATCGCAGTCAGAGCCAGCAGTCAATCATCTGAGCGGCAATTGTCTTCAAAAAGTGGCTGTGGTTAACACAGGCATAAAAAGCTAGAGTGGCTCTAGACGCAATGCTAACAGTTGGTTTGAAGCTGCCGTCGAGGATGAGGACACTTTTCGAGCTGGACTGTTTCAATCATCTTGCCTTGGGCAGGCAACACCGCCCCAAAGCAGAATTCTCAATCGGCTATGCTTCTCAGCCCTGGCTAAACCGCTAGATCAAAAAAGTCTGCCCAGAGCGTCTGATTTTGCCTTCTCGCTCCAGAATTTTTAATAATCGAGTCACAGTCACGCGGCTAGTGCCGATCGTTTCAGCAATATCTTGATGGGTGAGGCGCGGTTCCGTTAATCGTCCTTGGGGCAGCGATCGCCCAAACCGTAAGGCTAACCACTTTAAAAAATGCCAGAGGCGGTGGCGCACCGATTGGTGGTGCAAGATGCCCAGCAGTTCTTCACTTTTCCAGGCATTAAACAACAGCGCCGTCTGTAAATAGCGGCTGACTAAGGGCAGTTCACTCACTTTCACTGCTGTTAAACAGCGAATTTGATAAGGCTCCATCCGCGAGAGCGGCCGCCCGACGACATCTCCTTCGCCCCAGAATCCCAGCGTAGCCTGCGTTCCCTCTTCATCCCAGGTGACAGTGCGAACAACCCCACTCTCGATTTTCCAGAGTCGCTCCGGGCTAAGCGGCAGCATGTCTTTGCGCTGAAAACTATGCTGCGGATAAACAATTGAAAGGGGAGTTGTCGGTTTCGGAAACACTAAATCAAATTGTCTGATCAGTTCGTCAGGTCTCATACGTTTAATTCCTCTTCAACAAGACTTTGGTCTGCGATCGCCAATGCCCAGGCCGATCAGGTGGCTGATAATCTCGGCAATCAATCGCCTCCTCTGACAGCGCTTTACAGGGATGAACGGTGCATTTGAGGTGATAACTTCCGGTAAAGTAGGCGCAGTGACTACAGGGAATTTGATGCAGTCGCTGGAGGCGAGTGAAGCCATCTCGAATCGCCAGCCAGACTGACGTACAAAACAGCAGCAAGGTTGCCCCGATCGCGATCGGGCACAGCGGCTGCAATAAATTCTGACCCACTTGGGCAACGATAAATTGAGGCATCCGGTGAAGACACAGCCTAAGCCGTGGTTGAAAGAGGAATGTCCATCGGGAGCGCCTGAAGCTGAGTCCAAAAATTGAGAATTTGCTCACCGACCAGGGTTGGATAAAAATAATGAAAAAAATGCCGCCCAGTCGAACACTGCCAGAGCCGGCTTGACTGAGCAGGGCAATCCTGCCATCGGCTAGGCGAATCTGTTCCGACGCCCCAGCGTCGCCAGCCTTCAATTTGCTGCGGGTCAACCACCATATCGTCTTGACTGCCGCCCACAAACAGCGGCACAGGCACCCTGGCTGGCGGAATGCTAACCGGCTGGAACAGGCTATGGGGTGATAAAGAATTTTCTAAATCTCGCTCTAAGGTTGTAACGAGATTTTGGCTAATCGGCTTTGACTGGTAGCCAAATAGGTTATGAACCATTTGGGTCAAGATGGTTTTTCGACTACAGGGTAAAAGTTTCAGCAAGACATAGTAGTGCGATTGCCAGTTGATCGCCGGATGAATGCCGACTGCCAGCAGCGTCAGCGACTTGACCTGAGCAGGGTAACGGCGGGCATAGAGCAACCCCAGCAAGCCGCTTGTGCTGTGCCCCAGCAGATGCACGGGGCGATCGCCGACATACTCATGCAGCAGGTCTAGGGCGACTTCTAAGCAAGTTGGCTCGTCTTGGGTTTGGCAATACTGCCAATGGGCGATCGGCACCTGACGGGACAAGACTCTCAATAAAGGTCGATCAAACCCCTGTAAACTTGGGCTGGCATTGAGCCACAATACATCTGGCAGCGTAGACATTAAAACTCCCGATATTATCTTCTGGTTCGGCTGACGGAAACGGCTTGAAGCTAGCGTTAAGGGGCTACAGCCCAAGTTCTTGCTTGACTTGCGCCACCCAAGTTTTAATCCGGCTGGCGGTAAGGTCAGACTGGTTATCTTCGTCGATCGCCAAACCGACAAACTTGCCATTTTTAACCGCCTTTGATTCACTGTGGTCGTAGCCATCTGTCGGCCAGTAGCCGACGGTTTTGCCCCCTAACTCAGAAATCTTTGCTTCTAAAATCCCCATTGCATCCTGAAAATTATCGGCGTAGCCAACCTGATCGCCAACCCCAAAGTAGGCAACTTGCTTGCCGCTAAAGTCGATCGCATCTAGCTCTTCATAAAAGCCTTCCCAGTCGCTCTGCAATTCGCCAATATTCCAGGTGGGGCAACCAATCATCAAACAGCGATAGCCAGCAAAGTCGCTGGTGTCTGCCTTGGCAATGTCGTGTAAGTCAACTACGTTAGCGCCCAATTCCTGTTGAATTGCTTCCGCGATCGCCTCTGTGTTGCCAGTTTGGGTGCCGAAAAATAAACCAATTTGAGCCATATTTCCTCCAAGTTAAGTTACAAATGTTGCTGGTTTGGGCCAATCAGGCTTTGCTGATTGTTCTGAGCGCTCAAGGTCAAAGGTTGAGCAGATGTGGAGCGATTGGTCAGAGGCATTTCCTGCCGACAGTCAGGGCAGAGCCAATACAGTTCGTTTTTGCGAATATGTTGCAGCATTTTGCCTGAACAGGATAGACAGTTCATAGTTGAATAGTTGATGCCAAAACTTAAGGAAAGGGAGGGATGGCAGCGATCGAGGAGAACATCAGCCCCCCTCCCCAGTTGGCTCAAGAAGTTAGCTTTAAGACATTGGGTTAGGCTTCGGTGGTAGCATCTAGCGCCTGTTCAACCCGTTTGAAGTCAAAGCCAATTGCTCGTAAGGCATGCCACAGATGCCCCTGCAAGAAGAAGAACGCCAAGAAGAAGTGGGCGTTGGCTAACCAGCAGCGGGCAGTGTGCGCTCCCCCTGGTAACTGCACAGTGTCAGCAAAGTAGGGGGTAATGCCCAACTTCACCTCTAGGGCTGGCCCATAAAACTCAACCGGATAGGCCAGCGTGTTGACAGCGCAGAAGTAAGCTGCCACAAAGCCTGCTAGAGCAATCCCACCCAGGGAATAAGACAAAATCGCTTCGCCGGAAAAGATTAGCACCCGTTGAGCCCATTTCAGCGGCGGCACCACAATGTGCCAAATCCCGCCGCCAATCAGCATTACGCCTACATAAATGTGACCTCCAACCAAATCTTCAAGGCTACTGATGTTAGCAAAGTGGGTTTGGTAGCCATAAATCACGAGTGGATCAAGGGTCGGTTGCGTGACAAGCCGAACCGTTTGAGTCGTTGAGTCGTACAGCCCGCCAAAATACATCGCCTTGGCTGCCAGCAGCAGAGCGCCGGCGCCCAAAAACAGCAAATGATGTCCTAAAATCAAGCCCAGTTGCTTGGGGTCACTCCATTCAAAGTGAAACTTACGGGCTTGCCCGTTGGCCTGTTTGAGGTTTTCTGATCCGCGAAAGGTATGAAACAGAGCGCCAGCCCCCAAAACTGCCGAAGAGATCAGGTGAATGGCACCGATCGCAAAGTAAGGATAGGTGTTTTCGACAATGCCGCCTTTGCCAACCCCATAGCCAAGGGTAGCCAAGTGAGGCAGCAAAATTAAGCCTTGCTCACCCATGGATAGGTCAGGTGAGTAGCGAGAAATTTCAAATAGGGTAAAAGCGCCTGCCCAAAAGGCGATCAGGGCTGCTTGAGCAACGTGGGCAGCAATAAACAAGCCAGATAGGCTAGCGAAACGGGCATTTCCTGCCCACCAGTCGTACTTGACGCTGGGATGATCGTAGGTCTGCATAATCCAAAATTTCCTTGTGCGGTGTACTGCGAAAGATTCAAGCGGAGAGTCTCGTACTTTAAGCGCTATATATTGAGAATTAAACTCAATAAGCCCATTGCACCACAGTTCAGAATAATTCTCAATAAGTAGGTCGTAAAGTTTTGCTAAGGATTTGCCGGCTGCTCAGTTCTTCAAGGTCAACAAGCGCTCTGCGCTTGAACGTCCTCGCGACAGTCTTTGGAGCTGGATTTGACACTTAGGAGGGCGATCGCCTCAGCTCGCTTTAACCTTGGTGCCTTGCGACAGGTAACTCACTTGGACTAGGCAGGGCTGAAATTTTTATGGCACTGATTAGTGAATGCTATTTAGGGAAGCGTACCGTCCCTTTATAATGATTTAAGAGTTAGAAGCAAAATTAAACAGTTTGCTCAAAAATAAATTACCAAACAGCACTTTTTTTCCTAGCGTGGAGCAAGCGTCATGAGTACACCTGAACCTTCTCAAGCCAACAGTTCCGCCAGAACTCGCTCGACGCGAAGCCGAACCCCTGCTGCGAAAGCCGATGGCGGCAAATTAGTCGCTTTGGCGAAAGACGCGCCCGATGGTGCCGAAGCGGAAGAGGTCACAATCCAAGCGACAATCAATGTGGCAGGCATTCGCCCGATCGCAACTGACAAGGTAGAAATTATGGAAACCGTTAATATTTCTGGGATTCGCCCGATTATGGCCAGTGAGCTAGAAGTTGCTGACAGCATCAACATTGCTGGCTTGCGCCCAATTGCAACCGACAACTTTCAGGTTGTAGGATCCCTCAACATCATGGGAATTCGCCCAGTCGCTGCGGATAGTTTTCAGATTGTCGGCACCCTAGATTCAATGGGCATCCGTCCAGTTGGCTACAGCGGACTGCAGATCACAGAAAGCTTCGTCACGGCTGGCTTACGCCCGATCGCCTCCAATGAAATTGACAATGTGGGTGAGCTAATGGGCTTCCTGGATTAAACCGGCTTGCCTCGATAGCGAATTTCTGACTTGCGAGTATACCGTTTGGCAAAAAAGCTAATGCTGTTTTGATGCCCGAGGACGATCGCCGTGTCTCCCGCCTGTAGCCTCAGATTTAGGGCAGGCTCAGAGTCAATTCGCCCACCGCTGTCTCGGAGGGCAATCGTAATGAAAGCGCCATTGGCTTCCGCTTCCAGGTCGGCTAGCGTTAGCCCCTTTAGCGGAGAGTCTGGCAGAATTGGCAGTTCATCAATCTGTAAGTCAAGTTGCATCAACAGCTCAATTAGATGAGTCCGTTGGCTTTGCCTCTCCGTAGGAGAATTGCTCCTTTGACCCAAGTAGTCTAGGGTAGTGGGGCGAGTAATCAAGTTGATCATTCGCAGAGCCGTTGTTGTAGCCAGCAAAATCACATGATCTGCCCCTGCCAGTCGCAGCTTATGCTCCGTTTCTGGCAAGTCACCCCTAGCTAGAATTGTCAGCTTAGGATTCAGCTCACGGGCAGTCAGGGTAATGAAGACATTGCCAGCGTCGTTGGGCAAAACGGTTGCTAACACCTTTGCTCTCTTTACGCCGGCCGCTTGCAGAACGCTTTCATCGATCGCATTGCCGTGACAGGTCAGATAACCCATGGCATCAGCGACGGCCAGTTGTTCAGGTTGGCTATCTACCACGACAAATTTGACTTGGCTGTCGGTGAGCTGCTGCGCTAGAGACTTGCCGACATAGCCGAATCCACAAATGATTACATGGTCTTGTAAGTTCCTGTCTTGTAAGCTGCTGTCTTGCAAATTCCGGTCTTGTAAATCCATCACTAAACCTTTGCCCCCCGGTAGCGTAACTTGTGTTTGCCCTCTGCCAAGTCGGCAAATTTGGGCGTATCGCCTTTGTGGCCAAGCAAAATAATCTGATCGCCCGCTTCCAAGGTTTGATTTAAATCGAGCTGCATGGTTAAAGTGCCATTTTGCTGACGCAGGCCAACGACAACAAAAGCGCCATTGCCCGTCACTTCGGCGGAGCCTAAGCTTCTGCCAATGAGGCTAGAGTCGTTGGCGATCGCTAGCTCAGTCAACTGGACGCCAATTTGAGCTAGCAGGTCATTGATTTCAGTCCGATCGCCGCTTTGGTCAATAAACTCTAGCCCAGCGGGACGCGTAATTAAATTGGCTAACTGATGACCGACAATGCTAGTCGGCAAAACCACATGATCTGCCCCTGCCAGCCGCAGCTTACTTTCGGTGCTGGGTAAATTACCCCGGGCCAAAATCATCACCGTTGGGTTGAGACTGCGGGCTGTGAGGGTAATAAACACATTCATAGTGTCATCGGGCAGCACGGTTGCCAGCGCCTTGGCCCGCCCAATTCCAGCCGTCAGTAAGACAGCTTCATCGGCTGCACTGCCCAGACAGGTTAAGTAGCCCAGAGACTCTGCCTTGGCAATCCGGGCTGTGTTGTTATCGACAATAATAAATGGCAGTTTTAACTCCAGTAGGGAATGGGTCATCACCTGCCCAATTCGACCATAGCCACAGATAATGACATGCTGCTTAAGACCTTCAATGGTTCGTTCATTGCGTCGCACTGACAGAGCGCGATTAATTTCTCCCTCCGTCAGCATTTGGACAAAACCGCCAAGAATATAGGCACCCGACAGCACACCAGCAACAATCACAAACATCGTGAAAATCTTTTTTTCTGGCGTATCTAGAGGGTTAACTTCGCCGTAACCAATCCCAAAAATGGTGATCACGACCATGTAAACCGCGTCTAGCAGGCTCCAGCCGAATTTCATATAGCCAATGATCGCAATGATCAAGGTGCAGACAAAAAAGATGGTGCCAGTAACAATCCGCTTAAAAGATTCATGCATAAGGCGTTTGGGCAACCGAAAATAGCAAGTAAGGTGACTTAAACAGAGACAAGAGTGACGTAGTGCCCCCTAAATTCCCCAAATTTAGGGAATTGGGGCGAAAAAGGTCAGAACTTCACTTAGTACCTGACTTCTAAAAGAACAATCGAGAAGACTGGATTTACTCTAAGCCAAGCCAGCAGATTAAGACTGTAAGCAAGGTTGCCTTAAGGCGGAAATTTTTTGCTAAAGATAAGCTGGAACACGCTTCCCAGCTTGCAGGCACAAATGGTTTTGCAGCACGTCATCAAGGGTTGGCGCAGGTTCGATCGCGGCTCCAAACTCTGAAGTCAGCATAGAGTTTTGCTAACACGGGTAATGGTGGGGGACGCCTGATCTCAGACAAGCTCTCAGCAGCGATCGCAAATTCACCTTTCCGGTTCGAGATAGCTTTAGCTTGGCAAATGTTATGCTTTGATGTCTTGTGCAAAATCATTGGGTATGGTTCCATTGACCCCTATATTGACTGTACACTGCTAAAAAAGCTATGCCAAAAGGACTTTTGCCCAAGCAGATTGTTGTCTTTAGCCATGTGCTTGACAAAGTCGTCTTCACCCATGTCGTGATCATTGGGCTACCAACCGTCTTCTACTACTGTGCTTTGAGCGGTGGTTGGAACTTATCGATTCTGCAAGCGCTGATTCCAGCCCTCTATCTGGTGACTTCGCTGGTTGTGTTGATCGAAGCAACCGTAATGGCTCTCTGTTATTGTCACAATCCCAAACGAAGATGGGAACGGGGCTTGGTTCAGCGCTGCCTCCAGTCCATTTTTGCTAGTGCGTATGGCAGTTTTGTCGCTGTCTTGGGGTGGATCAAGCTTGCCCCAACAAAACCAAGCCAAACTATACCCACGTTTGCAACTAGCGAAATCAAGTCTATCCAACCTAGACGACCCTTGCCACGCTGTTCAATTATCGTGGTCGCCTATTTGCCAAATGAACAACACATCATTTTAGAAACCCTTCAGTACCTTTTGCTCAACGTTGAACATCCTCAAGCAGATCTGGAGATTATTCTCGCCTATAATCGGGCTGAAGAATTGCCGGTTGAACAAGCGTTGCAGCGTCTGGCATTGCGGCACCCAGAGCTGCATCTGCTGTTTGTGAAAGGCAGCAAAACCAAGGCAGAGAACTTAAATGCAGCCCTCCAAATCGTCACAGGGGAAGTGACCTGCATTCTGGATGCAGACCACCTGCCTCAGCCCAACTGTTTTCAGCAAGCCTGGTTCTGGTTAGAAGATGGCTCCTACGATGTTGTGCAAGGGCGGAATGTGATTCGCAATCACAACATTAACTGCTTGACGCGGATTATTGCTGTTGAATTTGAGTGCCTTTACGGGGTCAGTCATTCGGCAAGGTCTCTGCTGGTGGATACAGCCATGTTCTGCGGTTCAAATGGCTACTGGCGGACTTCTGTCTTACGGCGGATTCACTTCTCTGCCAAAATGATGACGGAAGATATTGATGCAACACTGCGGACATTGCTGATGGGTTATCGAATTGTCCATGACCCAACCATTGTGACGACAGAACTGGCCCCGCTTGATCTGCAATCTTTTTGGTTTCAGCGCAAACGATGGGCGCAAGGGTGGATAGAAGTTACCGTCAAATATCAATGGCCATTGCTACGTTCAGGTAGGCTCGACCCTTGGCAGAAACTCTACTGGACGCTGCTTCTCCTTTATAGTTCTGCTTTTCACCTGATTGCTTTGCAGATTTTCCCAATGATTTTTAGCCTGATGCTGAGGGATGGCTCTCTGGCGATGCTGAATCATACCTATCTTCCCTTTGCAACCGTTTTGACCTTTCTCAGCAGTCCTTATCAAGCCTTAATTGCAATGGGGATGACTAGGAATGCGATTCGCTACCCTTTGATCAACTTCCTGCTTTACATTGTCGCAACTCCTGTCTACTGCACCTTTAAAAACATCATTGCCGTGATTGCCACCTACGACTACTTGCTAGGTGAAAAAGAATGGATTGTAACTCGACGCGATCGCAGCAGCAGCCCTGCCCCGATCGCTTACGTGAAGCAGGTTAATCGCTGATTCGGCCCCGCTGATCGCCCTGATTTTGGTTTAACCTTTAACCAAGCTTTAGTTTTTCTTCCAGCGATCGCCACATCAATTTTGCCCAATCAAGGGATCATAAAGAAAACTCCAGCAATTAAACATCCTTCTGTGGAGGTTCGTCGAATGGTTCAGCGTGGTCGTCAAATCCTCGTTTCTCTGGTTTTAGTGGTACTACTGCTGGTGACAAGCTGTGCGCCCAAACCGCCTTCTCAGTTTGATCAGGCGCAGCAGCTTAGCTCCCAACCAGGGGCAATCGCGGTTGCTAAGAATGCGACGCAGGGCAGCGAGTTTAATGCCTTTTTTCCTAAGCCTGGCAACGGTTATGAGCGGCTCTACACCCAAGAGAAAAAAGGCTTCGCCGAAGCCAAACTGAAAAAAGACGGCAAGGATTTGGCAATGCTAGCGATTTCTGATACGAGCAGTATTCCGAGTGCGGCCCAAAAATTTCAGCAGAGTACCCAAAAAATTGGCGGCTACCCAGCGGTCGAAATTGGCTCCACTCAAACGGCCGTGCTGGTGGGCGATCGCTATCAGGTGAAAGTCCTCTCCCGTGACCCAGCCTTCGGGCCAGCCGAGCGCTCTAACTGGATCGCTAAATTTGACTTGAACGGTCTGGCCAAACTGAATTAAGGAGCCAATCATGAGTAAGCCAATTTTTGAGATTGTTGATCAGCTCCCGACCGGCGGAATTACGATTATGGCGCTGCGGGCGCTGGATTTTGCCGTGCCGGGACAGTGGAATAACCTGGTTGGATTTAAAAACACAATTCGGACGGTGACGGGCGAAACCGACGAAGCGATGATTCAGCAGATTGGCGATCGGGCCGTGTTTTTGTTTAACGACAAGTCCCAAGGCTATCAGCGCGCTCTGTGGCTTTATGAAACCGTCGATACGGCTGATGCTGCCCTGGGAGCCGCCGCCTTCGCCAACAAAGTCGGTGAAAAAATTCCCTTGTTCGGCTTTTTAGACAAGTTAACCCCGAAACCAGAACAGGCCCAAACGATCGATTTAACGGTCAAACTGGTCGTTGAACTGGTGGCATTTTGCCAGATTAACGGCATTCCAGGCGATAGCATTGGTGATTTTCTGGCCGCCTTGGGCGACTATGGCGGCGAGTCGTTAATGCGGATGGCTGCCTTAGTTTGCTTTGATGGCTTAATTCCCTTGGGCCCAGATTTTATCAATAAGGCCTTGAATGGTATCAGCAGCATGACGCCAAAAGAGCTGGAGCAAAATTCTACCTTCAACGGGGTCAAATCACTAATTCCAGGCGGCAACTCGGCGGGGCAGTTGAGCTTTATTAACCAAAGTTTTGATGCCACCAAAGGCTGGATGAGCGATTTTGTCTCTTACCGCAACCTCACCCCAGAAAAAGTGGTCAGCAACCTGCAAAACTTTGTCGAGATTTCTAAAGACAAACTCGACTATCTGGGCGCATTCTTAGATATGTCCACCAATTACTACACCCATACTGGCGTCCAAACCTTGGCCCGGCGACTGATTGAACGGGCTGTGGCAGAAATCTAGCGGTGCAGGCAAGGCAGGCGGCAAAACCCTCTCTAGCAGGGCTAATTTTGGCGGGTGGACAAAGCTCCCGGATGGGGCAAGATAAGGCATTGGTTAAATGGCAAGGCGTGCCGCTGCTGGAGCGCGTCTGCCAGGTAGCGGCCATTTGCTGCGATCGCCTTTACATCCTCACTCCCTGGCCTGATCGCTATCGACCGATTCTGACTGAACATCCCACCTTTTTGACTGAGACTGTGCCTGGTCAGGGGCCCCTAATCGCCTTCAGTCAAGGCTTGGCTCAAGTTCACCAAGACTGGGTGCTGCTGCTGGGCTGCGATTTGCCCTGCCTTGATCCAACTGTGATTCAGACCTGGGCTGGGCAACTGACAGATTTGCCAGATTCAGTCATGGCCTATGTGCCGCGCACTGACTATTGGCAGCCCCTCTGCGGCTTTTATCGGCGAACCGCTCAACCGCAATTGCAGGCGTTTATTGAATCAGGTGGGCGATCGTTTCAGACTTGGCTCAGCCAGATCAACGCTGAGGCGATCGCAGTAGAAGCGGCGACCGCTCCGATGCTGCGAAACTGCAATCGCCCCGCTGACTTAACCGATTAGGCTAAAGTGTTAGCTAGAGCGCGATTTGGACTGTAAGCATGACCCGACGGATTATTGAGTTACTACGCCACGGGCAACCGACCGAAACCGTCACCGTCAAAGGCTGGGTGCGGACAAAGCGAGAACTGAAGGAATTTACCTTTGTCGAAGTCAATGATGGCTCCTCGTTGCAGGGGCTTCAGGTGGTGCTAAAGCAGACATTGCCCAACTATGCTGAAAGTCTCAAACAACTCAACACCGGAGCCTCGATCGAAGTAAGAGGCGATTTAGTCGAATCTGAAGGCAAAAACCAGCGGATTGAACTCCAGGCCACTGAGGTCAAAATCTGGGGGGAAGCCGATCCAGAAACCTATCCGCTGCAAAAGAAGCGCCACAGCTTTGAGTTTTTACGCACGCTGGGGCATCTGCGATCGCGTACCAATACGCTGGGAGCGGTATTTCGGGTTCGCAATGCCTGTGCAACGGCGATCCATCAATTTTTCCAGGAGCGGGGATTTTTGTGGGTACACACGCCGATCGTCACCGCTAGCGACTGCGAAGGGGCAGGCGAAATGTTTGCTGTTACTAGCTTCAACCTGAAGCAAGTGCCGCTTACTCCCAACCAAACCGTCGACTACAGCCAAGACTTCTTCGAGCGTCCTGCCTTTTTAACCGTGAGTGGGCAACTGGAAGCCGAAATTATGGCGATGGCGTTTAGCAATGTCTACACGTTTGGGCCGACTTTCCGAGCTGAAAACTCAAATACTTCCCGCCATCTGGCTGAATTTTGGATGGTAGAACCTGAGATGGCCTTCTGCGATTTGGAAGGCGATATGGATTTAGCCGAGGCGTTCTTGAAATATATTTTTCAGCATGTCCTGACGACTTGCCCCGAAGATATGGAGTTTTTTCAGCAGCGAATTGATAGTTCGGTGCTAGATACTGCCCAAAATATTATTGAAAACCAGTTTGAACGACTGACCTATACTGAGGCGATCGCCCTTTTAGAAAAATCCCCTAAAAGCTTTGACTTCCCCGTCAAATGGGGCTTAGACCTCCAGTCGGAACACGAGCGCTACTTGGCAGAAGACCTGTTCAAAAAACCTGTGATTGTTACCGACTACCCAACTGAAATCAAGGCGTTTTATATGCGCCTCAGCGACGATGAAAAAACCGTCCGCGCAATGGATATTCTTGCCCCCAAAATCGGTGAAATTATCGGTGGTTCTCAGCGGGAAGAGCGTCTGGATGTGTTGCAGCGCCGCATCCAAGCCCAAGGACTCAACCCGGATGATTATTGGTGGTACTTAGACTTGCGTCGCTATGGCACGGTGCCCCACGCTGGCTTTGGGCTAGGGTTTGAGCGCCTAGTCCAATTCATGACCGGGATGGAAAACATTCGCGATGTGATTCCTTTTCCCCGCACCCCCGGCAGCGCTGAGTTTTGAAGATGTGGAGTTGCTCTAGGTTGATCGCTTTAAATCAACAACCACAAGGTAAATCAGCACAAATTCAATTAAAAACTGTTGAAATACAAGCAGCGGATCTAATCGCCATCCCTGAAAAAACAAAATGGCTCCAGATAAAATCAAAAGTAAAGGCAAAAAAACAAGTTGCAGTATGCGAGCAGTGGTGCTCACTGGGGAACCTGATCTTTGGATAGCAGCGACTAACTGATAAATCGATACTACACAGTACAGTATTCCCAGCAACATATTTAAAAGTCCAAGCAAACTGCCACCGCTTAAACCAACATTAACCATACAACCAACTCGCTACGCTAGAAATACTTTAGTTTTTGATCTAAGCCTAAGCTAATCTAGCGAAATCTCTTCAAATCTATGAAGACAAGATATAGAATTGCAGGATCAATCAAAAGCTGCCAGAAAAACATAAAAGGATCGTATCGCCATCCATAAAAAAATAGCAGAACACCAGAAGCAATCAATATCAGAGGACAAAAGATGAATCGTAAGATATGAACAGGAGTCACGATCGATGGGTTTGAGCGTAGGCTAGCAAGTCTTAATTGATAAAGATAGATCAAACAGTAAATTCCGAACAAGACATGAATGATGCCAAGTATCCTAGCGGGGAATAAATCAAAGTTTGTCATACAATCAAGTCCTTGACTAGAAATATAGCCTGATTTTAAATATAAAGGAATATCATTGTCGATTTGAATTGTCTTTAAAGTCTATTAAGACAAGAAAAACAATAATAATATTATTCGAAAGTTGTTGAAGCGCGATAAATGGATCTAGCTTTCCACCGAAAAAATAGGCAGTAATTCCTGACAGAAATAAAACCAGAGGCAAAAATTCTGCTTTCAAGGCTCGCGCAGGATTTCCAATCAAGAAAAATGATCTTGGGCTGGACGTATTAGGATCTAGTTGCTTAGGCTTGTTAGCTGAATAATATATACAGCACGATATTCCCAATAAAATATTAGTGACTCCAATTGTGCCGCCGTAGCCATAGATCCCAAACATTTAGTTCAATCCTTTAGGTTAGAAAATCAATACTCCAAGCTATAGCGTTTCTAAATTTATTTTAAATGGCTATGAACTTGAGTTTTGAAGAGGCGATCTCCTGCATTACTTATTACTGCTGTTCAAGTTGCTTTTGTTCCAATGTATTTTTTACTCTTTTTTTAATTGGAACGGCTGGATTTCCGGCATAAATAGTCATTGGTTCTAGCGATCGACCTGTGACGCTGCCTAGGCACAGAACAGCCCCTTTGCCGATCGTCACCCCTGCCCCAACGCAAGCACGGGCTGCAATCCAACTTCCCGCTTCAATATGAATTGGAGCAGCCATCAGCTTAAAGTTAGGATCGAACCAGTCATGATTCCCTGTGCACAGATAAACGCTTTGCGAAATACAAACGTTTTCTTCGAGCATAATTGGCGCAATATTGTCGAACCAGGCATCTTCACCAATCCAACAATAATCACCAATGGTTAATCGCCAAGGGAACTTAATTTTAACCCCCGTTTTGAACCGAACTTGCTGCCCAATTTCTGCCCCAAAACGTCTGAGTAACCAGACCTTAAAGCTAGAAAAAGGAACGAATCGACTGCGAACGATTGGATCGCCGCCGAAAAACCATAGCATCTGTTTCAGTAGTGATGCACCCGGTGTATAGTCACCAACTGTAAATTCGTTTAATTGCATATAGTTATTAATAAACTTAAGCTGAGTTAGATTGATCAGAAATTGCTATTGGAAACTTTCTTAAAAGAAAAAAGTGAACGAAATGCGACTAAAGTTGTGTTCATTTTGTTCCCAAAGATTTATACGTTTTCATTGACTAAAGATACGATATGTATTAAATTCTTCGAAGTTTAACTGCATAGCATTGGCTTGACTGAGGTTTGACAAGATTGAATTCGATTGGGAAAGTCATAGGCTGCTCTGCGATCGAGAAGTGCTGTAATCCTTTAGGTAAAAGGCTTTTTTTCTATGTTAAGCCCTATGATTCTAACTCCCAAGTTAGATTGTCTGCATTCAGTTGAACCAGCAATCTGTGAGCGAAATCAATCTTCTCTATGATTTAAATCACACCTTTGGGCGCTTGCGGTCACCATACTCTTCAACGGGGGGATGAGTTTCTCGCAAATATGTAAAACATTAGCGAGCATTCATAAGTTGTTGCTGAGTAAGGTATTGTGAATCCCTACTTGGTGTGCAAAAAGTAGATGGCCACAGGCACACTCAATCCATCTGCCTCGCAGACTTGCGAGTAAACCAGACAAAGGGAAAGTACGGAGAGAATTAGATTATGTCTACCCAACAATTGGGCAAACTTGCTGTGGGCAAAAATTCTGCCGCTGGAACAGGGTTATTGGCTCAGTATTTCAGCGATGTAAGTTTCACTAACCTTGTGCTGACAAAGACCGACTCTACAATTGATTTCAACTGGCACGGTAAAACTCCAGATCCGACAATTCGCACAGACTACTCTGTCCGCTGGACTGGGCAGTTGTCTTCAGTCTTTAGCGAACGCTATACCTTCCACATGGCGACTGAAGGAAAAGCCCGTTTGTGGATTAATGATCAGCTTGTGATCGACGATTGGGCAGATCATGATCTTAGAGAAGTGAGCGGCTCAGTGAATTTGGTGGCGGGTCAGCAGTACAGCATTCGGATGGACTTTGTTGAGAATATTAACTGGGGTGTTGCCAAGTTATTCTGGTCAAGTTCTTCTCAAACCAAGCAAGTCATTCCTCAATCTCAGCTCCATACTCCATTATCAACATCTTCATCCATGGCAAATTTGAGCGCCGCAGCTTTGAGTAGCGATCAGGGAGCTTCTGCAAGCATTTTTAGCTCAACAGCAACCCCCAACCAAGCCAAAACAGACGGAACCGGCAGCAGTGCTGACTACGAACTTGGGATGGAATTCAAAAGCGCCAAAGCTGGAACGATCAGCGCAATTCGCTATTATAAAGCTCCTGGTGAAACAGGCACCCACATTGGCCGGATCTGGTCTAGCTCAGGCAAATTACTGGGTAGCGTCACGTTCACGAACGAAACCGCATCGGGTTGGCAGCAGCAGCAATTAGCAAACCCATTGACCATTGATGCAAATACGACCTATATCGTTTCAGTCAATGCCAAAAGCTATTACGCTATTACGGAAAATGGACTGGCCACACCAGTTAAAAATGGCGATCTAACCGCTAGTAAAGGCGTTTTTAATACCGCTCCAGGTTCGTTGCCAACGCAATCCTGGAACAGCAGTAATTACTTCCGAGATGTTGTCTTTGTTCCCACGTTGTCCTCACCAGCGGGCACTCCGGGTAGCCTCGCTTTTAGTGCCCCCACCTTTAGTGTTAACGAAGACGGAATTGCAGTCGCTGCGGTAACTGTTACTCGCACTGGCGGCAGCAGTGGTGCTGTTGGAGCGACAATTACCCTCGCTGCTGGCACAGCAACGATCGCCGATTACAACGGCAACTCGATTGTTGTCACCTTTGCTGATGGTGATACGGCTGCTAAAACCATCAAGATTCCGATTGCTAATGACACGGTTAAAGAATCGAACGAAACCCTTAATCTCAGCTTAGGCAGTCTGATCGGTGGAGCAACCCTCGGCAGCCAAAAAACGGCCACCCTGACGATTATTGACAATGACTCTACTCCGGTCGTTGACTCTGCCCCAGTAGTGAGCTTTAGCTCCTCTAGCTCAGGTCAAACCACTCAGGCTGCTGCAACAGATCCGTCTGCCAAGAGCCAACAAGAGGGTAATACTGGCACCACGCCCTTTACGTTTTCAGTTACTCTCAGCAAAGCCAGCACTCAAGTGGTGACGGTGCCTTACACGATTAACAATGGCACAGCGATCGCTGGCTCTGACTATCTAGACAATGATGGAGTCCTCACCTTCAAAGCTGGTGAAACTAGCAAAACCATCACCGTTGCCGTCAATGGCGACACCACAGTCGAGCAAAACGAACAATTTACCGTCAATTTAGGGACGCCCAGTAATGCGACGCTAGGAACGATCAAACAGGTAACGACCACGATCGTCAACGATGATGTTAGCAGTCCCAGCCCAACTCCAACTAATGTTAATTTGCCTGGGTTAGGCACCCAGTCTGCGCCTGGTAGTAAACCTACTTTGCCGACTGGTTCAGATGTGTTTAGTCCTTCCTTTACTGGAATGGTGAGTAGCCAAGCACCCGTTATTTCTGAGTGGACTAAAACAGGCAAAGCTGGCGACACAATTGTTCTGACAGGCTGGAAGTTTTCGGGACTGACGGGTAGCCAAGCTGGAACTGATACAAAATTCTGGGTTTACGGTCAAAGTGAATCTGGTAACGGGGTCTTAAAGGAAGCCAAAATTGTCAAACTCGATGGTGATGTTGCTTCGATTACGCTACCGACTGGTTTACCCAGCGGATCGGAGTATATTGTCTGGGCCCAAAATGATTCCGGAGTCAGTAAGCCAATTACCATTAACCAAACTGAAGCTTGGTGGGTTGGCCCCGATGCTGCGACTAGAGGAGAAGTCACTTCTATTTTTGGGCGCAACCTGACTCAAGATGGTGGAACAACGACGGCAAATGTCTACATTGAAGACTCTGCGGGTAAGGGATACTGGGCACCGATTATCTCGGCCAATCCCTACAAAATTGATTTCAAAGTCCCGACAGGCTTAGCTAATGGCAGCTATAAAGTCTGGGTTCACAATGGTGACGGCGGTCAGTACGGTTGGTCGAAGCCCGTCACCCTAACGGTCAATGATGGGCTTACCTACACCGGCAAAACCTTCAACGTCAAAGATTTTGGTGCCAAAGGCGATGGTGTTACAGATGATACCCAAGCCATCTTTAACGCAATTACCGCCGCCTCCAAATCTTCTATGTCAACAGTGTACTTCCCGACTGGAACTTTTATGGTGAGTAAACCGATTTATGCTCACGGTAGTTTTGGGCAGAATGACATTCGATTTCAAGGAGCTGGGAAAAATTTAACAACAGTAAAGGCTGCCAAGAATTTCAGTGGAGAGTATATGTACCAAATGCAAAACGGCAGCAATGTCACTTTTGCGGATATGACACTGGATAGCAATGGTAAGCCATTAAGTAGAATTTTGATGATCCGTTCAGCTAGTGACATTCAGCTTCTGAATCTTAACCTTGATGGCGAGGGAAGTGGTCAAATGGCTCCATTTGATGTACACAATAGCACTCGCGTATTTGTGAAGAATTCTGACGTTACTGGCGCGCAGAGCTTTTTAGGAACTGCATCGCAGGTGTTCATCAATAGAAGCAATTTCTACGGCAGCGAATATGGTGCCAGCCTGCTAACTGGTTTTGGTACACAGATGCTGTCTATTACCAACTCGACAGGTCAAAATTTAGATCCTTCTGATCCTGAGAATGGCAAATGGGTTAACGGTCGTCTATGGGTAGATCAGTCTCATTGGTCAAATTCTCAATACCAGTATCTTGGCAACAATAAAACCATTGATTTATCTGTTGCAAATGTAACTGGTCTAGATCAAAATGCTGGTGAGCAAATTCTATGGGAGTCGATTCAAGCGGAGAAGGTAGGTTCTGTTACTTCGTCAACAGCAGCTACAGTCACTTTCTCATCCATTTCAGATGCTGACAGTACATATTTCCTAACGATTACGAGTGGAAAAGGAATTGGTCAAACTCGTCAGGTTAAGTCATTTAGCTCCGGGAATAAGACTGTCACAATAGAAGGCAACTGGAATGTTCTACCGGATTCTTCAAGCACTATCACTGTCAATCGACTGCCAAGTAATCTGGTAGTCTATAATAATCAGCTTGATGGTTTGTCAGACTACAAAACGAGGTTTACTGCTTCGGCAGGCGTCCAATCATATTATGGCTCTAACGACTTAATCGTCGATCGCAATACTTTCAAGGAACTGCGTAACGATATTTCACTGTATTCAGGATGGACAGAAAATGGCATTCGCCCATCCTACTTTACTCAAGTTACAGGAAACAAATTTACTGATTCACTGACAGGGCTGGGGTTTCATATTGATACCAGCGGTGGCGCAACAAAGCAGACCTACAATTTAGGTACCATCGTTCGTGGCAATTCCTCCAGCAATGTCAAGGAATCAATTGGATTATACTACAGTCCAACCAGTGGCGGACCGTATTCCAACATGAATGTGTTTGAGCAGAATACACTTGGAGCAGAGACTCGTTCAGTCTTGGAGTCAACAACAGGTAACAACGTTATCAACAATATTTCTCTTCTAAACTCTTTTATCTAAGGAGAACTTGTTGGTTTATACAGCGCTCTTTACACTGATATGAATCTGGTTGACTGCTGAGTCGTGAAATAGAGTGCTGCAGCACTCTATTTCACGACTCTTCTAGTTTTAAAGCAACGCAAACTAAGGGGACTATTCAGAAATAAAAACTTCTGCGTGAAAACTAGTATGTTTCCAGCCGGAGGGAAGTGGCATCAGTTTGTCACGCAAGTAAGTTGAGCCAAACCTAATCTCGCCAATTTCCATTCCATGACGATTAACAAGTTGACGTAAAGTTCGTGGGCAGAACCAGCATGTATGCTCTGGGTTATTACTAATTTCTTTGCTCAATGCAGCTTTAACAACGTGGCGCCAGTACCAAGGGTTGGGAGTAGATATCAGCAGCTTGCTATCAGCATGCATATGTTTCTTGCAACATTCAAGAAAGCCATTAAAATCATCTAAGTGTTCAATCAGATCTCCTGCAACAATGACATCAAACTTTTTACCTAGATCAAACCGCTGAGCATCTGCGGTCAATACATTAAAACCCAACTCTTGAAGATACTTAATTCCATCAGCATAGAGATCAATCCCAACAAGCGTTCGAGCAACCGTCTTCAAAGCTTTATGTACCCAATACTTGCTTTTGTAGGTTTCAGGATCGTGTGCTACGCATCCTATTTCTAGTACATCTTTATCTTGACTGTATTGAGTTACAAAGTGAATTTTGTGATCCGTCAATGCTATTTCATGTGAGAAATCTTTTGGGTTAACCTTCAGAAGTGCTCCTCTAATATGTGAAGAGTCAGTTTTGCCTTGCATAATATCTCCTAATGTGGAATGAAAAGTCTCAAAGGGGCAAATTTGGTTGTTTTAGCATATGAATCGACTAAGTTTTTCATAACTAATTTAATAATGATTTTTAAGTATTAAATTACTTAATTGCTAAATTATTACTAAATCAAAGAGTCGCTTTTTCTTCTCTTCAGCTCATAAATCTTGGCATCAACCAGAAAACGATACCAAAAGCCTTGTAAGAAATGAAAGATTAGACCCTCAATTCCATCCAAAAAGCCTAAGCCAATGACATAACGCATCAAGTAATAGAAAAAAGCTCTGATAAAAAGGGGTGACCTTGCATAGAGATTTTTCTTGACCCACCGTCTTTTCCGAGCTTGAGAAAATTGCTCTTCGCTCAATAGTTCGTCAGGCTGATCTAGTGTCAACCCGACTAAGTCTTTTACTTCGCGATCGGCATAGTGATTATGCTTATCTGTCCAGAAGGTCAGACCCTTCTGATTTTCGTCGATGATATCGTGCTTTAAATTGACGATACGCCCACTAGAAAGAATGATATGCTCGTCCATCCACCGTTCTTCACAAATACCGATACCGTTGCGCCAAATCCGCAAAAGCCAGGTTGGATAGTAGCCCCCATGACGAATCCATCGCCCCATGAAGAATACTCGGCGTTTAACCTGGTAACCTCCAATTTGGCCTGAAGCGTTGGGTAGCTCCTTTTGCAGTTCCTCAACGAGTTCAGGAGTGAGGCGTTCATCTGCATCAAGTCTCATAATCCAAGGATTGGAAATCGGCAAATTTCCTAATGCCCAATTAAGTTGTTTAGCATAGTTTTCCCAAGGATGGGTGAAAACTTGACATCCAGCTTGCTTGGCAATATCAACAGTTTGATCTGAGCTGCCAGAATCAACAATAAAAATTTCAGCATTTAGTGGTTGCAAACTTGCCAAGCAAGTCGGCAGATTTGCCGCCTCGTTTCGAGTCAAAATAATGATAGATAGAATCATGGACAATTTTTGTGAGCGGCGTTACTGAGATACACAGTAAAAAACTTATTTATTGAGTTTGATGGAAACGGTAGAATCTTTTTGGGTTTTTGTTTCTGATCAAATTTGTAGGGATGAGCGAGCCAAGTGCTCGTTAGTAATTCTAGTGTATACATCCTTCAATTTATTGGCGATCTGCTCCCAAGTGTAGTGTTCAAGGATCAATTTTTGGGCGCGATCGCCCATTACTTTAGCCTGCTCAGGATTTTCTAAACACCAGATTAAAGCTTCAGCAATTTTATCTACATCGATATCCACAACTAGCGCTGCTTGAGCTGCTGCCGCTTCGGGAAAGTTGCAGCCAGTTGTAATTACACAGGGTAATTTGGTAGCCATGCCTTCTAATACAGATATACTGAAGCCCTCTGAATAAGAAGGGGCAACATAAATGCTAGCAGCAGCTAGTGCAGCATATTTAAGAGAGCCTGTTAGCATGCCAGTAAAGGTAACAGCATCTAGACATCCTGCATCAAGAAAGTATTTCGTAGCCGTTTTTGAGAAGCCAGTATTGTCTGGCCCGGCAATCACTAGATGCGTTTGAGGAAACCGCTGATGAACTTTAGCAAACACAACCGAAAGTAGATCAATGCCTTTTTTTGGATCGATCCGCCCCAAAAAAATAATTAGCGTCTTGTCGCGAATATAAGGATAGTTGTGATAAAAAAGCTCAGCGTTGGGTAATTTTTCAAAGTCATGGGGATGAACCCCGTTAGGAATCAGTACTAGTGGAGCTTTCAACCTCAGGGGCTCAATCCGTTTAGCTTCAGAGGATGCCAGCATTTGAATAGCACTAGCGCGTTGAAGAGCAGGCTTTTCAAACCAAGAAAAGTAAAGTCCTTTCTTGCCAGATTTATAGGCTAGCGCCCAGGGCTCTAGCATGCCATGGGGGGTCATGATGTAAGGTACTTCACGTAACCAACATGCCCAGTGCGCTGGTAAAACTGGGTAGGAAAATATGGCGTTGGTATGCACTAGATCATAATCAGTGACATGTAGAAGCAACCAGCGAGTTAATGACCAACTAAACTTATAGTCCTTAAAATCCCAATAGGCAAAGTATTGGATGCGGTAATACTTTTCAACAATCCAGGTTTGTGTTGGAACATCTAAACTCGTAGAACCATTAGCAGTGGTGGTAATAATATCAACGTTAATTCCGAACCTCCCCAGCGCCTGAGCAAGCTCAAGCACACTTTTAGAAGGGCCTCCGTAAACAGAGCCGATCGCGGGAATCACTAATAGAACTTTCATAAATAGTTAGCTGCGTGCGAAAGCATATTCAACTGCCTGAGTTAAACCATTGCCAAAGAGATCTGGAGAAAATCTTTGGATATAATTCAAAGCAGCTTGACTCATCGCTTGCAAATCTACTTTACCTGAACTAATTTTTAGCATGAGTTGAGTCAACCCTGGCTGGTTTTCTGGGTTAAAACCAAATCCGGTGATACCATCAAGCACAAGATCTTCGAAGCAACCACAGCGGTTAGAAACAAGAACTGGTAAACCTGCTGCCATGGCTTCATTCACTACTAAACCCCACTGCTCTTGACTACTGGCATGTACAAAACAACTTGCATGGGCAAAGTAGGGCAAGAGTTCATCTTCCTTGAGAAAGCCAGGGAGGTGAACTCGGCCACCTAAGTTAAGGGTAGAAATTTGTTGTTCGATTTTGGGACGGAGAGCGCCGTCTCCACAAAGCACCAAATCCCAAGCGCTATCACCTACAATCTCCTGATAGGCTGCATAAGCTGAAATCAGGAAGTTGAGATTCTTCTTTGCCACAAAACGGTTGATTGCTAAGAAGTAACGCTTTTCAACTGGGGCTGGGAGAGATCGAATATTATCAGGATTAAATGAATCGTTGCGAACGACATCATAGCCCATGAAAATAGAACTGCTATCCATACCTAATTTAGTCAAATAGCGTTTTTGAGGTTTTCCACCTACCAGTGCAGCGCCAAATTGCTTAATGATTTTTGACTTGAGTGCTTCCACTAACCAAAATCTAGGCGCATCATCTTCTTTGGTTTCTGACATTAATATTGCTGAAGTATTAAATTTCCGGCACCACCTTAATCCCTCCCGAGCAACAGGAGTAGACCAACCAGGCAAAAGTACGGCATCAGGCTGTAGTTTGCTCAAGCAATCATTTAGGGCTTTACAGGCAACAGAGGAAAACGAGTCTTTACGTGTGTTGTAACGCTGAGAAGTAACAGGTAGCAAAGTTATCAATGGAATAGCTAAGTGATGACTAAAATCTCCCCACGGATGATCAAGAGTATCATCAGTAACCTGGACAGCAGTTAAACGCCATCCAAGATTTTTGCAGGCATTATGAGCAGCTTCAAGCCGAGTTACATGATAGCTACCAATATTGATAAAAATGACAACGATGTGCATTTGGCTACCTAAAAGAATCGCAACAATAACAAAAGAGGTTAACTTAGAAATAATCTCAACTAATTTCAAGCACTTGGTTAAACACGTTCATATATTTTTGGATAAAAATATCAGTAGTGTATTGTTTTGTAATTTTTTCAATAGAGTTATACCTGAATTGATTAGTGATAAGAGGATTTTCAATAAGATCTAGACAGTATTTGGTAAGTAAATCAATATTATGCTCTCTAATCAAATATCCATTCGCTTGGTGTAATAAAATGCTATCAGCACCTCCTTCTAAAATAGAAGCAACTACTGGTATGCCGTACCCCAAAGCTTCCAGAATTGTACGCCCCAATGCGTCAGAGTCTGAATTAAATAGAAGCAGATCTAAAGACTGGTAAAAAGGATTTAAATCCTTTTGCCACCCTATCCATTTTACCTTATCGTTGATTCCTAATTTTGTAGCAAACTCTTCAAGCTCCCCGCGTAGAGAACCATCTCCTGCAATCAGAAAAAGCAAATGAGGGTGAGGGCTAGAAAGTCTAGCACAAACTTCTAAAAAAATATCAAATCGCTTACGTGCTATGAGCCATCCTGCATTGCCTATAACGAAAGAGTCATCTGGAATGTCGAGCATTTTCCGAGCATTAACTCTCTCGTTAGCAGTAACAGCAGAGCATCGTTTGATTGAATTTTCAATCAAATAAAATTTATCTTGTAGTTGAGGAGCAATTTTTCTCGCTTCTTCAAGAATGTAAGATGACGCAAAAATAATTGCTTGGTAGTCATATTTAATGAATTCATAAAAAGCCTTCCACTTCAGCATGTCTTTAAATCCAGAACCATGGCAGAAATGTATTGACAAAATCTTTTTTGCAGAATGTGATCTTACGCTTAAACAACTTATCAACGTTGGTCCCGTTACTAAAATAATGTCACCAGAAAATTTTGAAATCTTACTATTCAACGAACAATAGGATTTATATCCAAAGATGCCTTCATAAAGGTTGTCTGATATAGGTATCTTATGGCTAGAAATAATTTCGCGCCCAACACCTGCAGGCGTCACACTTTGTACCTGCCAATCAATACCTCTACTCTGCGTTCCTTCCATCAAAATGTACGATGATTGTTCCATGCCACCTAAATTAAGGCATTGAATTAAGTTAAGGATCTTCATCTGCTTTTGTTGTTTGAGACTATCTTTTGATAAGCCAAGAATGGTGTTTTTAAAGTGATGTCAGAAAAATAATTCTACCTGTATACCTCTTGTATGCCTTAGATAATATCTAGTACTCATATATTTTTATAGGATGAGTTAATATTAGCTCTTGCGTAATATGCAGCTAAAGTTGAGAAAAATATTTGAAATATTGCGGCTGACAAGAATACTCCTATCCCATGAGTTATGCCCAACATTACTGGACTAATTAATCCAATATAGAGAAACCTGCTAAAAATATTTTCCTGATAAACAGCAGATATCCACAACTGTTTGAAAACATATCCGATCAGAGCAAATACAATCCATCCCAAATAACCAAATTCGACAAAAGAATCTCCAATTCCTGTATATGTAGTGCCAACAGGGAAGGTATAGCCGTAAAGATCTTGAAGTTTTTCAGGGTTGAGTAAATTGAATTGAAGGGATTCTTTGAATTCGCGGCCTACAATTTGTGCAGGCACATATTGGAATACAATATTATCCCACCAGCCAGAACCATATCCATACAAACCAAGTTTCTCCGATGCATCCATCAACAATGCGGCATTTCTAAGTTCTAGTATTTCGCCTGATTGCTGAAACTCAAAGGCGCTTTGAACAGCAGATTGTAAAACGCTCCAATTACCACTAAAAACTAAATCCCAAAAACCACTACGTATTGCTCCTAATGTTGGTATGATTACAAGCATTAGCAGTAAGGCTATAGTAACTAACCATCTAGGAGGTAAAATTTTTCGCACCATAAATAACGAAATTCCTACAATGACCAGTAGCGTTATCGTGGGTGTTCTTCGTCCACCAAGAACGCTGTTTATGAGGGGAAAGCCTGAGATAATTGTTAAAGTAATATTGACAAGCTTTGGATGCTTTAGCATTTGTAAAAGGAAAATTGCAAATGCAATATTAATAGTTTGAGAGAAAAAAAGATATATTGTTGCTGGTCCTGACCATTGAGCTCCAGGTTCGAGGTCGCTGACTGCATTTGATAATAAATAGTTAAAAAATAAGCCTTGAACCATCAACACTAATCCTGCTCTAAATAATTTTTGCTGATCAATAGGAATGTCTAGTTTTATCAACCATTTGAGATTTGGTTTTCTTGTGTAGCCAACCCAGCAAGCAGCTACGCAAAGGCATGAAACGATTAAAACTCTCTCTAAAGCATCTGGAGTTACAGGTCCAGGATTACTAACCAAGGAAAATGCTTGAGGTAGTATAAAGGAAGTAAATACACTACCCATAAAAAATGGGTATTGATAGACTCGTTCAACATGAACGAGTCCCCAACTTAACAAAGCTAAGCAACTTAAAACCAGAACATCTAGATAGAATGTGGTCATCAGAGTTTTGTTTTTTCTACTTTAATAAGGTTTCCTCGTAGACAAATAATATTGTTTGAGACAAGCAGCAAACTCTCAAAATCTTTTTATTGTTGAATGAGGATTTTTTGCAGCGTTTTTTCTGATTCGTTAAATACATCATCCAAGTATTGTTGAGTTTCACCTCTCCTTTCCGCTTTATTTATTGTAGTTAAATATATTTTAATCAGGTTGTCTGCAATTGATGAAATTTCATTGATGGACATAATGAAGCCATCAATACCATCTCTGACAATAGATCCTGAGTTTTTGGTGGTAATAACTGGTACGCCCATACTCATTGCTTCATAAGTCACCATAGCTGAACCTTCACTAACAGAAGGCAAAACAAACACATCTGCCCATGTATACAAGTCTTTTACCTGGGAACGCGGGATTCTGCCTAGAAATTCGCACACATCACCATACTCAACAATTCGCTCAGGCTTGATTTCCAACGAACCAACAACTTTACAAATAAAAGGGATTTCTCTTTTGATCTGGCGGAGGGCTTCAAGTAAATAAGGAATCCCTTTTCGCAGGCTGACTGAACCAACAAACAATATTCTTAATTCATCTCCACGCTCTAATGGAGTTTTAGTAAGCGATTGGTAGGGTGATGATTTTTCATCTTTTAGGCGACCTAAGGGAACAACAAATATCTTGCTTTCATCTACTTTTCTAGCAATTAGCGAGTCCTTAACAAAAGTAGAGCCACAGATAATGTGATCAGCTAAGTCTTGCTCGTCATGCTCTCGCTCCATTAATTGTATGTCAGCATAGTTAACAGTAACGGGAGTTAATGACCACCCATCCCATCGCTTTTCTTCTTCCAAAAGCAGTTGGTGTGCTAGTGACCAATCTACAAATGTTTGATCTAAGATACATCGGATATTTTGAGTTTTTGCATATTTAAATAACTCAAGACATGCACTATTAAAACCGTAGATAGTGTTAGCATTTCCAAGTCCACGCTGAATAATACGTTGACAAAACTCTTGCCCCGCACTAACAAATATTTGCGACAGTTCTTCAGGCAAAGCATTCTTCAGTTTTCTGGTATTTTGATATCCAAATTTAGGAAAATGAATAATTTCTGCATTTTCCAAGCCTGGTTCATACCTATCTAGGATTTTCTTAAGCAAGCTTGGAAGTATCTTATAAATTTTAGGATCCCGTAAGGAATTTGCCAGTTGACTGTGACCAGAATAGAAATCGGTATAGATTCTATCTAGGATGCCCCAGCGGTGAAATAATAAGGGTTCTTGATAATGCTTCCTGGCACCGAGTTGCGCTAGTAAAATTTTGGTTTTGCCCATGATTTATTAAGAGTTCTATTTACTTTACTATTCAGCGATTCGTAGTAATTTAGCCTGGAAAAACTTTAGATATCAGAGAGACAATTATAGTTTTCATAGCAATTTCTCTAAAGTCTGAGTTCGCAAGTCTGGGTTCGCATTTGCCATGTGTTCTGTCGAGCAAAATCCAGTGTTTTTGCATACATTTTTCTTCTGAATTTAAAGTCTCTAAAGTCCACGCATATCTCTCAGCCAATAGCCCAGAAGAGGTGATCTTCCAACAAATTCTCTAATCGTCGATCGTAAACGAGACGGTAATAGCTGAAACCGATGGATAGGCGGAGAAAAAGGTATTGGTATTTGATCCATCTTAGGTCTTTGAATTGGCTGGACATTTGAAATGCGATCAATCATTGATGCATAATGATTCCACATGACTGTTTCATTAAAGTCAGTCCGTGCCCGCTCAATTGCGGCAGAACTCAGTGCCTGATGACTTTCACAGGCGGATAAAACTTGTTTAGCCAAAGCGTAAGTATTGTTCAAGGGGGCAAACAGTCCTGATTTGTTTGCGATCGCAATTTCTTTTGTGCCCGTTTCAATATCCCAGGCAACTGGCACACACCCCATACTCATCGCTTCAATTGTAGCCATCCCGAATGGTTCGACTCGGCTCAACATGAGCAAAACTTTGGCAAACGCAGCAGTAGAGAAGATCAGATCACGATGCACATGACCATAAATCTGAATATGCTGAGAATTTGGCATCTGGTCAATTTTTGTTTCAAATGCTGGCTTAACATTGCCAAACCAGTGCAGTTTGCCAGAAAAACCCAGTTTAAAGAGTTGCTTCCACAGATTGAGTACATCAAATGCTCCCTTAGTCGGATTATCTCCTCCTAAAAAAATTAGGTCGTTTTGCCGCATTAAATTCATCTCTAGTCTGTCTGGGAACAAACAGCCATTACATATGACTGAGAGCTTCTGGGAATCTTTGAGCTGATGTCGAAATTTATGAGCTACAGTTTCGGAAACAGCAACAATTGCCTCTAGATTATCTTCTTCTTGCAAAGCGGTAGCCCAGTAGCGCGGAGCAGTATCATGGACAACATAAACACATTTAATGTTTGAAGGTAGATGGGGAATTACAGGATCGAATTCTCGACAATCATTGATCAACACTATATCCTGTGGATTTTCTGCTAACCATTGCAAGAGAACTTTGGGTGTTTCTGGAGCAGAAGCTGATAATTCTAATGACGATACTTTGAATGTCTGATCACCGATCCAAGACGGGGCATGAAGCATGAGCATTGTTGCTTCATAACCAGCCTTAACAGCTTGCCTGCAGCAGGAAATAGCGACAGGGGATATGCCGCCACTCTTGTCACTAGGAATTAGCCAACAAAGTTTCATTTTACAAATTTCAGTTTCTATTGACTAATGGATACACTGTAAAACAAAATTTCGGAGATCATCTCTAGGTATGTTTCTCTATTAATTGCTTCATTTTCAATCGATTGTACCTTTGGTTTACGTAGCAGTTTTCTAATTGCAAATAGTGGGAAGCCAAGTATAAAAGGTAAGAGCATTTGACTTGAAATGGCCAACTTCAGCCACTTGTTAGATAGCAATAATTTTCGATTAGATTTTAGTGCAATTTGTAAATTTTGCCACAATATATCTTGTCGCAAAAAAAACAACTGATCAGATGGTAAGCCTAGCCTTTCCCGATAAGGATTAGCATTGGAGGTCATCCAGAGTAAATCTTTAGTTAAAACAGCTTCTTCTGAATCGAAGAAGTAGTTTTTAGTCAATTGGTCGGGATGAAAACGGTAAGCACAAACGGGTTGGTCAACCGCTACAACAGGGTGATTTGAAGATAAGGCAACAAATATTTCCCAATCTGCGATCCCAACAAGACCTGTGTTAAAACCTCCAATATCTCGGAGTAACTCTGTGCGAAAAATAGAAGCGCTAGGGAGATAACCTGAGTAATATTCAAGTTTTGCCCACTGCTGACTTGTTTTTAGTGCGGGAACATAAGGTTTCTGATAAGAATGCAATTTAACTTTATGCTGATCATGAAGCTCTTCAAACTCAATGGAACCTCCAAGGCAAATTGCCGCCTTAGATACGTCTTGAAGAGCTTTAAGCTGCATCTTGATTGCTTGTGGGAACAGCAAATCATCGCTATGCAAATACTTAACAAATGGCGTTTGGCAATGCTCTAATCCACGCATTGCATTTTTAAACTGACCTACATTCGCATCGTAGCGATGGTATTCAATTTTCAAATCTGTGAACTGTTCTAACACCTCTTTGAAACTATCTGTGGAGGCATCGTCGCAAATGATAACAGCAAAATCCTTGTAAGTTTGCCGTCGCAGCGATTCTAGAGCTTGAGCTAGCATTCTAGCTCGATTATAAATAGGAATAACAACTGATAATTGCATGTTTGGATTTTTTCGATCATTGGCACTAGAAGTCATTTCTTGATGATTTGACGATATAAGTCAATATATCTTTGAGCTTGTATTTCTAATGTATACTCTTCAAGCACGATCTCTCGACAAGTTTCGCTCATACTTTGTCGTAAGTTTTGGTCTTCTAACAGTTGAGTAATTCCATGACAGAAATCTGCAATGTTTTCTGGCTCAGCCAAGTAACCTGTGATACCTGGGCGAACGATATCGGGCACACCCCCAACTTTGAAGGCAACTGTTGGTGTGCCACAGGCAGCAGCTTCTTGAGCAACTAACCCGAAAGAGTCAGCCCGAGTTGGGAACAAAAATAAATCTGCCGCAGAATAAGCGATTGACTTGATGCGATCGCTACTCACATAGCCAAGATTAACTGTGGGTATATCTATAGTTTCAGAGATCATTTCACCCCCTCGACCCATAATCAGAAGCGCAACTTCAGCTTTGAGCGATGCTGGCAAACCTTGGAGAGCTTTGAGCAGCAAATCCCCGCCCTTACGGCTATAGTCAAGAGCAATAGCGCCAAACATCAGCACTTTCTTACCTGCTGGAATACCTAGCAGCCTGCGGCACTGCTCCGGATCAAGAGGCTGATAGGCTTCTGTATCAATGCCAAGAGGGATATGGTGAATGGGGAAGCGATTAAGCATACTCTGCCTCGCTTTCTCGGCTAACCAGCTTCCGTTAGCTACAATCGTTAACTGAGAACGACTATAAACCCAGTTTTTGAGTTTCCATTCAAGGCGGGTATTGTCTTTGCCAATGGGAGGATATTCGTTCAGGTAAGGGCATTTGCCACAGCCAGTTTTCCAGCGATCGCATTCATAGCTAAACCCACAGTGCCCTGTAAAGCTCCACATTTGGTGAAGAGTCATCACAGCAGGCTTGTCATAAGTGAACTGCGGCAGAGCTAAGTAGTTAAAATATCCGCCAAGAAGATCGTGAAAATTGAGAATATCTGCTTCTTGATAAAATTGATGTTTGGGAATATCAAAAGTGCTAAGGATCGTTAGATAGTTCAAACCTGCACGGGAGGTGAGGTGATTGAGTTTGGTTGCAATTGGAAATCTATCAGGAATAACAGCAACTTTGCCATCACAAGTTGTTGCTCTACCCACCAACAATCGAGACTGATGACCCTGATTTAATAATCCTTGATGCAGTCGGTGGGCTGCGATCGCAGCGCCATCGAGAATGTCATACTGATTAACATGAAGAATATTCATTATTTAGATTATTTCAGCAATGATTTCAAATCATTCACAAATACTTCTATTGGATCTCTTGGTATTACCTTTCTAATGTCAATAGCAGCAGAGCGCCCTATTTGTTCCCACAAATCCCGTTTCTGCCAGGCCCTCTCCATTGCATCATCCAAGTACTCTACAGTAGGCGCGATTGCTACAAAACCATTGACACCATCCTGAATTAGCTCAGGAACGAGACCTACATTTGTTGCAATACAGGGTCTAGCACACAACATAGCTTCAACTAAAACTATAGGTCCTGCCTCAAACCGAGATGATAAAATCAGCGCGTGATGGTCTTCCCATATAGATTTGACGTTATCAACAAAGCCAGAAAAAGTAACATTTCCTAGATCCCACAATTGTTTCAATTCATACAGGGATTGTTGATTTATGCCTGTACCAAAAAGAGATAGCTCGATCGGTCTACTTCTCCATTTCTCTAGTCTTAAAATCTCAAACAGTAGATCTTGTCCCTTTTGCCAAGGCTCAAGGCGACCAACACAGGCTAGCTTTAAAGTCTTATTTTCTGCAGGCCACGGAATTTTGATGTCGTAAGAAACATTCAATGGATTAGCAATAACCTTTGCATTTTTAAGTTCGACTGCTAACTGTTTTTCAGTGAGCGTCAAATTAGCATGCGAAATAAAGAAACATTGTTCTGCCTGAGGATAAGCTTTAGCGAGTCTGATTGCTGCGTCGTCACATGGCCATAAGCTCTCTGCCGAAGCATTGTGAGCAATGGTAACAAAAGGTATATTTCTAGCTATGCATGCTTCTATCCAGGGCAGACCGTCATGGTTATGGGCTTGAGAAATAATGACTAATTCAGGACAATGCTGATCTAGAAACGAGAAATTCCTATGTGGGAAAAACTTTGATATCAACTTCTGAATTCGATTTTTGTTTCGTCTTACAACTATACATCCTGAGTTTTCAAGACAGGAAATCTGCTTTGCTTCATTTTTCCAGCCTTTAACGTTTGCACTGACAGTAAGTCCCTGTTTTGCCATACGCATAGCAGTTTGCGACCAAAGCTCTTCACTCGCTCCCCAAGGTGCATATTCATTAGTTGCGATGAAAGAAATCTTCATGTCTTTATCCAAGTTAAGTAAACGCAAGAAAATTTATCTATAAATGGCAATGCCTCAAGGTAAAATATTCTATAAACAGTTCATTGGGATACAGCTTCTCATTCAAACTGGAAATTATTTCATGAGCAATTTTAATAACCGAACACTCAACCATTCGGGTAATAGTTGTTTGAAAGAGAGGCGAGAACCACTTTTAATCATATATTTAATCGAGTAGGACAACTTCTGCTCAAGTGGCATAATTGAGAGATGAGCCTGCATCAATGAGTCCATGTCGAAGTCGTATTTATTAAGGATTGGTAGGTAGACATCAGGCTCACCAAAAAACATCTGGTCTGTTGATTCCGTTATAGAAGTTAGCCTAGGCGTAGTGATAGCACGTTCGTATAATTCATTTAAGGAACATTGCCAATTTTCCCCCCAATGTACTTCTGCAATTTCCTTGCTAGTTGCTTCTCCAAGGGAAAGCCGATGTTTCTCATCTTCGACTAAACGTGACAGAACGGCAGTATAGTCCCTAAGATTATGTACATAAATCAAGCTTTTAGTTAGTCCAGGCATATCAGCGCCCAAGATTTTAGATGCATCAGAGTAAGGGTAAAGGCTGACGAGCGGTACACCATAGCTTCCTGCCTCTAACATTGATGTTGTTGAGTTAATGGGAAACGAATCAACGTAAATGTCAGCAGCCTGGTGAAATATAGCCGTATCATCTCGTTCTGGGTATACAATAACTCTCCCCCCAGTTTTATAAATGGCATCTGCCCAATTTTCTCTACTATCAGGACCAATTACAACTAGAACTGTATTTGGATATTGTATAAGTAAGGGAACATGAATATCTGCAAAAGTAGTTGCATTAATTGTTCTATATTTGAGTGCCCTTGCGATCGAAAGCAACACAATACTGTCTTCTGGAAGACCAAGCTTTTTCTTGGCTTCTGAGCGGGGAAGCGATCTTTGAGTAGGTTCTATAATGATTGGTAGTAGTAAATTGCGATCGACTTCAATGCCTCTCCGTTCCATTGATAGACATCTACCAGACTCACGAAGATTAGCAACGATATCACTGATACTTTTTCCTAGCCAAAATAGATGATCTGCGTGATTTAATAAGATAATTGGGGGGCTAGGATGTTCTTCTTTATTGGCAAAAGCAATGATTGGAATAACATCGTGGTTATATACATGCAATATAACTAAATCTGCTACTGCGGCAATTTCTCGTAGTCGCCTTGCCCAAGCGATTAGGCTGCCTATAGTCTCGTTTAGCTTGTAAATCTTCCCGCCACTATTAATCACTGAATCTCTTAGAATTTTCGGCACATCTTTCCCCCCTGGCTGTCGCGTTAGAACAAGGGAGTGGGAGCGATCGCTATCTTGCTGAATCCAGCGCCAAATCATCCTAGAAAGTCCACCAATAGATTGGACAGAACTTGCGACATGCAGTATGTATTTTGGTGTTTCTTGAAGTGGTTGACTCCTTTTAAGATTAGTGTTGGTTGATATGGCTTTCCTGCCGATGCTGAGCAGAATTTCCTCTAATTCAGTATTAACGAAAAAACCGCAATGTTGGCATGCTGCATAAAGGGCAGCCATCTCTCCATAGACGGCTGCTAGATCATACTTACCAAGTATTGTGAAGTCTTTTGCCTGAGTTACTAAGCGAGAGAATTCTTGATGATGTTGCTGGATCAGGCGACTACCTTCTTCTCGCCAGATGCTAAAAGTATCGTCAGGCATTATCCCAGTCATTTTTATCCATTCTTGACTTATTGTTCCCAAAGCCACTCTTAAACTTAACAAACTGTCCTTAAATCTTTAAGGGAAACTTACACGGCTTTTCGCTTTGCAGCATTAAGGGACTTTGAGTGCTTTTTGACCTCTAACACCTCCAAAATCTGCTTTTGTATCTCCTGCCAATCTTAGAGAGAAAAACGTCAGGATCCTTGTAAAAAGCATTCTAACTCTCTGTTAGCAGTTTTCGTGTCAATCAAGCTAGAACAATCCCAGAAGAGGGAGTTTGAGGTCTTGCCCCCATCCTGGTCAACACATTGGTGGCAATCTGCTGGGCCCGAATATCAGTGCGTGGATCATCTAGTCCATAGCTGTCTAATCCCCACATCCATTGAATAGAGCCAGTATTGAAGACTTCAGCTCCACTACCGGCTGTATAGCGAATCGAGTTTGAGATATTAGTGTCTGTGCCCGGCGGCAAGACTGGCAAACCACCAACAGGAGTAACGGCCGATCCAGACAAAACGACTAAGTTAAGCGGCGTATGACCGTTATTAACAATCCCACTGCCCTGCCGACATTGCGTACAGCAGAAGCCAGTTGTGACTGAATCCCACTCGTAGCCGACCAATCCCCGCAATGAGTCGCCATTTTGGAGGCCAGTATTGGCAAAGTAAGAATCGGAACTATTAGAAACCACATAGTCAAAACCGCCGTAGAATTGACCCGTCGCACCAATATCGCCAGTGTACATAACCCCTAATAAGGCGTTTTCAGGTCGATTCAGCTCAGGGCTACGGAAAGTAGTTGTTGCTTCGTAAGGATTCGTTTGGGCAATTGGGTCGAGTGCAACCCCACTGCCTACCCCAGATGTGTCTTTGTAGGCAACTATTACACGATTGTCTTGACCAGAGCTAGAATCTTCGTACCGCACCCGCCAGTAGCCTGTATTCGCGGAGAAAATTGCGATGTTGACCGGGGTCAACGAGTCCCGCGCATCCTCGATATTGTTGCGCTCTTCCATCGACCAGTATTCGTCGTGGCCTACCGACTCGTAGACATTGTAAGAGTGGAGTTGCAGTGGATTGATCGTTAGATCAGTGTTGGTAAAATACGAGACATCGTATCCTTGGGATTCTTGCCAACGGATCATGTTGTATTCCCAAGTCATTACATTGTTGCTGCCTTCACCAGATTGGTCATTTGATTGGGCGAAGGGGCGATCGTAAGAAACCTTGTAGGCTCGTTGACTATTATTACTGTTGAAATCGTACAAGCTGTAGCCGCCATAGTTGTTGTAGGCTGCCATTGTACTGAAGGCATTGTTGAAGCCGATCGCTGCGGGTTGGAAGTCATTGCGAACGACAAACCAAATTTGAGTTTGCTTGCCTGCGTTCGGACCTGTTGTCAGTGTTACCTTGGCCAGATAAAGCCCACTCACCCAGTCGCTACTCACCTGTAGGTTATAAGAAGTTTGCCAATTAGTCTCAACCATTCTGGTGGTTGGATCAACTGTAAAACCAGCCTGGGTAAAGCCATTCAACGTGCCGCTACTGTCCATCAGTCGCCCACCAGCCCCACCGTACCAGCCCAGACGATAGGTATCAATTTTGAACGTACCAGTTTGCCCCAAGGAGACTTTCAGACCAACTGTTTCACCAGCATTCACACTGGTGGCATCAGCATAGCCTGCCACTTGGCTATCAGTCGCCTGATTGGTAATTTTCCAACCTGTCGAGCCTTGCTTTTGATTCTCAATTACAATCCGGTTTTGAGTGCCGATTGTTGTCCCAAAGGTAAAGAGACTCTCAAAAGTATTGTTGTTGTCAGTGTAAGAAGCAAAAGCTCTAATCTGTCTGCCTGCCAGGGAAGCACCCAGCGTCAAGGCTTGCCCAACCGCACCAGCAATATTCGTCCAGGCATTATTGACAAACTGCTGCCACTGGTAGTTAATCAGTACATTTGTCAGTCCATCGGAGTCTAAGACAATTGCCTTCAGGACTTGGCCAACCACTGCACTGCCCCGCAGCACGGCATTCCCAACATCATTCACATTAGTCACTGCCGCTGTTGCCACACTCAGCCTATTTTCGTAGGTGCCCAAGGCATCGACATAGGTTGCCCTGACTCGAATCTGCTTGCCTACTTGGTCATCCCCAAGTTTGAAGGTGCGCTGGGTTGCTCCGGCAATATTAACCCAGGCATTATCTTGAAACTGCTGCCATTGATAATTAAACGTCACGCCGCTCAATCCATCAGCGTCAGCCACATTTGCAGTCAGGGTCTGATTCTCAGTGACGCTACCGCTCGTCGAGACGACTCCTAAATCGTTGCCGCTGGGCTGATCGGCTGCAAACACCAGATCGCGATAGTAGTTTGAGTTTTGGAACGATTGAGTCGGTAGCGCATTGATCGAACCCAACACACCACCGCCTCCACCGTTCCCGCCATTGGAGACAGTGGTCATATCACCACTATCAACTACACTGGTTAGTCGGTTAGAGGTAAAAGCATAATAGCTGTTGGCATTGACTGAAATAGTGTAGGTCGTATTAGCTTGAATGCGGAATGGAGTTGCTAATGCCTGCTCTTGCCAACCGTAAGAAGTTTCATTCGTAAAAGTGACACTTGCCAGCAACTGCCCTGTAGACGACCAAATTTTTCCAACATGGGTGCCTGTTTCGCTAGGAGCCTTCCAGTAGCGAATTGCTTGAACCACACCTGCTGTGACGCTTCTGAATTTGAGACCTAGCTCATAGGACACCCCAACTCCATCAGTAATATTGGTGAAGTTAGGCATATCTGCCAGTGAAAAGACGGTTTCATAGGTTGTCACAACTGGGCTGGTCGTAGAACTCGTGACATTTTCGCTGCTGCCAAAGCTATCGGTGTAGCTGGCACTTACGCGCAGTTGCTTGCCAAGTAAAGCATTGGTCAAGGCTAGGGATCGCCCAGTAGCGCCACTAATATTGCTCCAAGTGCTGCCATTCAATTGCTGCCATTGGTAGTTGACGGTTGTAAATCCATCGCCATCAATCACGTTTGCCGTTAAGACTTCGCCGATGCCTGTTGTGCCTCGAACGGCGATCGCGCCTACATCATTGACGTTGACGACCGCAGTAGTAGCAGCACTGAAGATATTTTCGTTGTTACCGTCGCTATCAGTGTAGGTGGCTCTTACCCGCACTTGCTTGCTCGACTGAGCATTACCCAAGGTTAGGGTTTGAGCCGTCGCCCCGCTAATATCCGTCCAGGTAGTGCCATTCAGTTGCTGCCACTGGTAATTGATCGTGACTCCAGTTGTGCCATTACCATCGCTAACATTGGCGGTCAAGGTTTGATTTTCTGTTGCTGTTCCGTTCAGCGCAACTGTACCGGGAATATTTGCAGCTGGTGGATTGGCCGCAAAAACGATATCTCGGAAATAGTTAGAGTTTTGCCAAGATTGGGTTGGGAAAGCGCTAGGATTGGGGTTGAAAACTCCGTTACTTCCGTCAGCAATAGCACTGATGTTACCGTTAGTGACTGTTGCCGCTAACCCATTGCTTGTAGAGACATAATAGCTGTTTGTGTTAACAGAAACGATGTAGGTCGTGTTGGCGTTGATAGCTAATGAGGTTGCTAACGCTTGCTCCTGCCAACCTGAGGCTGTTTCGTTCGTGAAGGCCACACTGGCTAACAATTCACCTGTATTTGACCAGATCCGGCCAGTATGGCTGCCCGTTTCGTTGGGGGACTTGAAATAGCGAATTGCGTTAATTTTGCCAGACTTAGAAGTTCTGAACTCCATCCCAAGTTCATAGTCACCGGCACTACCCGCTCCATCCGTCTCATTGAGTAGCGCCGGAGTTGTGGTTGGTGAAAATAAACTCTGTGTCTGGACAGGGGCTGTGATAGTGCTACTGGCCGGACTCAAAATATTTTCGCTTCCCCCCAAGACGTCAGTGTAGGTAGCACTTATCCTTACTTGCTGCCCGACATAGCTACTGTCGAGGGCTAAGTTTTGCCCAGTCGCACCGCTAATATTGCTCCAAGTGGTACCGTTTGTGCTGCTCTGCCATTGATAGCTGATTGTGACGCCGGTTAGCCCATCGACATCTGCTACATTCGCCGTTAAAGTTTGGTTTTGGGCTGGCGTGCCAGCGATCGCAACGACTCCCGCATCATTGACGTTGGCGATCGCCGTTGTAGCGGGGCTGAAGATATTCTCACTAGTGCCCAACGCATCCGTATAGGTGGCATTGACTCGCACCTGTCGCCCTACCTGAGCTTGCTGCAGCGTCAAGGTGCGGGCAGTCGCACCGCTAATATTGCTCCAAGTGCCGCCACTAAGCTGCTGCCACTGGTAGTTAATCGTGGCGCCAGTTAATCCATTCGCATCTGCGACATTGGCCGTCAGGGTTTGGTTTTGGGTCGGTGTTCCACTGACACCCACTGTGCCTACGTTATTGGTGCCAGTCGGATTTGGGGTAAAGTCAACATCTCGGAAGTAGTTGCTATTGTTCCACGACTGGGTGGGGAATAACCCAGGCGCAAGATTAAAGACGCCATTGCTGCCCCTCAAATCGCCATTGCTGATCGGGCTGTTGAACCCATTCGGGCTAATGGCGTAATGCGTGTTCACGTTCACCGACACAATATACGTGGTGCCAGCGGCGATCGCGATAGGCGTACTCAAAGCTTGCTGCTGCCATCCCGATGCGGTTTCGTTGCTAAAGGTAACTTGTGCTAGTTGCGTGCCAGTACTCGACCAGATTTTACCGACATGGCTCCCCGTTTCACCGGCCGCCTTGTAGTAGCGAATCGCATTGAGGGTGCCCGCTTTGGTGCTGGTGAACTGCATGCCCAACTCGTAATCGCCCGCACTGCCCGTGCCATCTGTCTTGTTGGGTTGGCTGGGGGTTTGGCTGGTGAACAGGGTCGCCAATTGCCCTTGATAGCCTTCGATTAGAGCATCGCTCAAGGGAGAGGTTGTCTCAATTTCGCCGGTGGCGTACTCTAGCAGCCAATCTCCTCCGGCTCCGGTTAGGTCGGTCGAGGCAGCAATATCAGCTCCCGTCAAGCTGCTTAACCCCTGCACGAAAGCTTGACCCACTTCTCCTTCTGCCACATTGCAGCCGTAGCACCAGATGTCAGCATCAGCACTCAAGGATGCTTTCCAGCGTTCAACTTCAGTTGCATACTGCCCTAAAGAAGCGCTACTCAGAACACTGCTTCCTAACTGCAACTGTCCAACGCTGCCGTGGGAGAAAATGTTGATGCCTGTTAGATTATTGAACTGTTGGAGGGTTTCCGTAATTTGGGCGATGCCATCGCGGCTGGGGTCGAGCAAGACTTTCACGTCTGCTTGCACCCCAGCCATCACCTGGGAGGCATCGGCAATATTCGCATCAATAAAAGCAACCGTCTGTGGAATGATCGAGGAGGATGCCGAACTAAGCTGGAAACCACTCAAGGAACTAGGATCAACTAACATAAAATTCCGCCTACAATTCAACAGGGCAACATCGCTCAGCCCTTACGACCAAAGCTCTGATCGTAAGGTTCAGATGTACTTGGCCTGCCAAGATCAGCCATCAATGCCGAAAAGCATTAACAGCGCCTCAACAAAGCTATTTACATCTAGCGTCTAAATAATCTGCTCAGTATAGAGTTCGTACTGGAAGGCAGAACCTATCTGAGATTGAGATGATGCAGCCTAACTGTGCGCAAACGAAATTTTGGATTTTAAGACATTAGGAGAAAATTTCTTGACTCAGAGTAATCGCCCTCAATTGCCTAAATGCTTCCAGTTGCTTGGTTGAATAGGAGAGCCAAGCTCTGATGCAGATCTGAAGTGCTGAGAGTAAGGTTATCAAGTCACTTCTTGGTCGATTATGCCGGATGAACTTCCAAAACGTAAAGCGAAAATCGCTCGACTTAATATTTCTTATTCATTGCGGTGATTGATATCACCACAATGAACTGAAAAAATGTTGATTTCTCCGTTGGTTGATTCCCGATTAGGCGATCGCCGGACTCAGACAGGCGGTTTTGAGGGTGTCAACCACGTAGTCTTGCTGGCTTTCTGTCATTTGATGAAACAGTGGAAGCAAGATAGCTTGATCCTGAGCTTGTTCACTTTCAAGCAGGCGATCGCAGCTTCCTGGCTGACATTGGCAGGGTGAATTCTTACCCCCGCAAGTCCAGGTTTCAATTTGGTAGGCTGGCTCCCGATGGGCGCACATAATCCCGCGTCGGGTGGCAATCCCAGCATCTAGCATTGCCTGCATCACTTTCAGTTGGTCAGATTGCTCTGGCAGCCGGACGCAGAAGCTTTGCCAGTTGCTTTTGGCCCAGGTAGGTTCGGTTGGCAGCTTCAAACCGGGCAAATCCGCTAGGTCAGCTTGGTAGCGCTGGGCCAGATAGCGGCGGCGATCGACAATTTCTGGCAGTCGTTTGAGCTGTTCTCGGCCGACAGCGGCCTGAATGTCGGTCATTCGGTAGTTATAGCCCAGCATCGGATAGGACTCAAAGATTACTTGTTTGGCACCGTGGCGCACTGTGTCCGGGACGCTCATCCCATGCTGCCGCCAGAGTCGGAACTGCTGATCCCACTCTGGGTTGTTGGTGGTCAACATGCCACCGTCACCGGTGCTAATCACTTTTCGGGGGTGAAAAGAAAAACAGGCAATATCGCCGTGGGCCCGGCCAATTTTCTCCCACTGATCGTTTAATCGAACTTCACTGCCGATCGCGCAGGCAGCATCTTCAATTACAGGTAGATTGTGGCGGTGAGCAATCTCTAAAATTGGCTTTAAGTCACAGGGCATCCCCATTTGGTGAACGACCAGAATGGCGCGGGTGCGAGCTGTAATCGCATCGGCAATCAACAGGGGATTGATATTGTAGCTTTGCGGCTCAATGTCTACAAAGACCGGCGTCGCCCCACAGTAGCGAATGCTGTTGGCTGTAGCAATGTAGGAGTGACTGACGGTGATCACTTCATCCCCTGGCTTAACCCCAACGGCCAGCAGAGCTAGGTGCAACGCTGTTGTGCAATTTGAAACGGCACAGGCATGGGCTGCCCCAACATAGGCAGCAAACTCTTGCTCAAACGCCGCCACCTCTGGGCCTTGCGTCACCCAGCCAGACATAATTACCCGCTGAGCGGCGGTAGCCTCTGGTTCGCCCATGCAAGGGATGGCGATCGGGATAAATGATTTCACCTCAGACACGTTGATTAACTCCTAATTATAGTTACTGAAAACCCTGACAGATTGAGGACTCCCTTGGGATCAGTCGGTCTCTCAATTCAATTCAAGTCTTTTCCATCACCCAGCTTTGATCTAGATTGCCCTAATTTTTAAGAAAATCTCCTGAGTTGCATCAAACCTCGCAGCAGTGTTAGCTGATAGCGGGGAAGCCCCGCGCTCTAACTGCTTCGGAGGAGCGTAGGGTTGGCAACGAATCGCCATAAGTGCAATAATTCCCGTACAACATAAACGCTGCAAAGATTGCAAAAACCAAGCAATCAGGATCGTGAAAATTAAACGATCGTAGCAGTCAGTCATGATTGTTTTACAAAATTTGGGTCTTGGGAACCAGGACTTCTGCCCTTGGAGGCAATGTCAGACCAATAGAACTACGGAGTTCTGGAGGCTGTTGCCGATGAATTGGGAAGCCCGTGCTGGATTGCCGAGCAATCAGCGTCGGGTAGTTCACATAAGGGCTGAAACCTTTAGATCAAAACCCGTGTTTGACATAGCAATTATCGGCGGTGGCATTGTTGGTTTATCGACGGCAATGACGATCGGGCAACGTCACCCCCAAGCAAAAATTCTGGTGATCGAAAAAGAGAGCGAGTGGGCATTTCACCAAACGGGAAATAACAGCGGTGTAATTCATTCTGGCATCTACTATAAACCAGGCAGCTTTAAGGCTAAGTTTTGCCGTGATGGTAGCGCCTCGATGGTGCGCTTTTGTCAGGAGCACAACATTCGGCACGAGGTTTGTGGCAAGGTGATCATCGCCACTCAGCCCCAAGAATTGCCGCTGCTGGAAAACCTTTATCAGCGCGGACTTGCCAATGAAATGCCCGTCGCTCGAATCACGGCTGAAGAGGTGAAAGAACTGGAACCCCATGTCCGCTGCTTGGAGGGAATTCGGGTCTTCTCAACTGGAATTGCCGACTATCACCAGGTTTGCCAGGTGATGGTAGAACAAGTGAAAGCTCAGGGTGGTGAATTGCATCTCAACACGAAGCTAAAGCGGCTGATTGAAACATCCAACGGACAGATTTTAGCTACCAATCAAGGCAGCTTTGAAGCTAAATTTGTGATCAACTGTGCGGGACTGCACAGCGATCGCGTTGCTAAGTTAGGCCAGGTTGATCCAGAAGCTAAGATTGTTCCCTTTCGGGGCGAGTACTACGAGCTAAAGCCAGACAAGCGCTACCTGGTCAAAAATTTAATCTACCCAGTGCCAAACCCAAGTTTTCCTTTTTTGGGCGTGCACTTTACCCGGATGATTGATGGCAATGTCCACGCGGGGCCAAACGCCGTCCTGAGCTGGAAGCGGGAAGGCTACAAGAAAACCGATTTTAACCTGCGCGATTTTGCCGAAGTGATGACCTATCCAGGCTTCTGGCGCTTGGCAACTAAACACGCCAAGGAAGGGCTGCAAGAAATGGTGCGATCGTGGCTGAAGCCAGCCTTTGTCCACAGTTTGCAGCAGTTGATTCCAGAGATTCAATCTGAAGATCTGGTGCCCAGTCATGCCGGGGTGCGGGCGCAAGCCCTTTTACCCAACGGCAATCTGGTGGATGATTTTCTGATTGTGAATGGTCGGCATTCGATTCATGTCTGTAATGCGCCTTCACCAGCCGCCACTTCCGCGCTGGAAATTGGGCGAGCGATCGCAGCTCAAGTGCCTGCGCCCTAAACTTCACACCAGATTAAGACCTAACCGGGCTGCTGACTGGCTTAAACGCTGCTGGCTTCTGGTTTGAGTTTCTTTTCAGACCACCAACTCACCAGCCGCCGCAGCCCTTCTTCTAGAGAGACTTCGGCTTCAAACCCCAGCATTTGCTTGGCTTTGCTGACATCAGCTAACCGCCGCTGCACTGGGTTGACCTTGCGTTCTGGGCCATATTCTGGCTGCAAATCAGAACCCATCACTTTGGCTAAAGCATCGGCCAAATCATTGAGGCTGCTTTCGACTCCACTAGCTACGTTAAACACCTCATCCGTTGCGTCAGCTTTAGCAGCCAGGATATTCGCTCTGGCGATATCTTCAATGTAAACAAAATCCATTGTCTGTTCGCCGTCGCCAAAAATTAATGGCGGTTGACCGTTGGCAATCCGATCCATCCAGCGAATCAGTACCTCTGTATAGACGCCGTAAATATCCATCCGCGGCCCGTAAACGTTGAAGTAGCGGAGGGCAACGTAGTCTAAGCCATACTTATCGTAGAAGCTGCGAAACAAGCCCTCGTTAAATGTTTTAGCTGCCCCGTAAAGGGTGCGGTTGTTGTAGGGATGATGGGACTCGGTGGTTGGAAATTCTTCTGCCATGCCGTAGACCGAAGCGGAGGAGGCAGTAACTACTTTTTTGACGCCAGCATTGACTGCCGCTTCCAGGACGTTGAACGTGCCGTCGGCCATCACTTCTAAAGCCAAGCGCGGCTCTTCGGCGCACTGAGTAATCCGGATCGCGGCTTGATGAAAGACAGTATCAACATTTTGCATCACCTCGGCCAGCACTTTTTGGTCGCGGATGTCGCCTTCAACCAAAATCAGCGATCCATGCTCTTTCGCCCAAGCTAGGTTATCGAGGCAACCACGGGTAAAGTTGTCGAGCACAATAATCTCGGCCACTTCTTCTTTGACTAGCAGGTCAGCAATGTGGGAGCCAACTAGACCAGCACCACCAGTAATTAATACGCGACTATTTTGCATTTTCTTGGAGTTTTGTAAGGTGTTGTTCGAGGGTTTGAATCCGTTTTAGCAGATCAGAGGTACGTAACCCTAGGGTAGACTTGACAGACTTGATCACAGTTGCAGCGATCGCTTTTTCTGCTCCTTCAATTTGAACTTCAAAAATTCTCAGTACGCCATCTCCAGTTAGGACATCGACAAATCCGGCGGCTTTGGATCGCCCAATTACCCTGCCGGGAATCCGACCAACATAGTTGGGGGGATGCTCAACCGGCTTGGCCCGCCAAATCCGCGTTTGTTGACCTTGAAAATAGGTGTAAGCGCCTGGAAATGGAGCAACCAGCGCCCGAATCAAACAGTCGATTTTGCGGGTTGAATCTGACCAATTAATTTCACCGTCTTCTGCTAAACGGGTGCAGCAGTAGGTGGCTTCGGTCTGATCTTGGAGCAAGCCTTGGTAGCCACTCAAGGCTTTGACAACCGTGTCTCCCAAATGCTGTTGCTGAATTTGATTCAAGCGATCGTAGAGGTCGGCGATAGTATCATCAAACTGAATTGAAATCGGCTGCTGAAATAAGATATTTCCGCCATCTAAATCGGGTGAGATGCGATGGATCGTAATTGCGGCAGTTGGCTCATCGTTAATCATGGCCCAATTCACATTGGCCCGACCCCGGTATTGAGGTAAGGGTGAGTAATGGACATTGATAAAAGTCGAGAGTTGAATCAGTTCTGGCGGCAGAATTTGATGATAGGAAGAAACGACGACGCAATCAGGCTGATCCTGCAAAATTAACGCTTTAATTTGCGCCTGCGAGGTATCAGAGTAGATGGGAATACCAGACTGTTGAGCCAGTTCTAAAACTGGATCAGCTACGTTAGGCTCAATGTTTCTGACCAATGCCTGGACATTGCACTTGGCGATCAAAGAGGTTAAGGCGCTCAATGTAGTGGTGCCAAGACCGACGAGTAAGACATTAGTCATCGATCGCCCTCACAGCAGTTGCAGGTAGTCCAGCTCATCCGGCGGCTGGGGTGATTGCTGTTGCTGCCACGCAACCGCGGCAGCTTTCAGTCCACCCGTTTGCAGACGGATAATTGGTTCCGGCCCGACCCCTGAGGGCAAGATGCCCATGTGTCCAGGCTTCGGTTCTGCCTCTGGCCAGAGGGGAATGCCTTGAGCGACAAAGGCAGGGCGATCCAGATCTCCCCAGTACTGCGCCACCACTGCCCCTGGCCAATGCTTAGCGATCGCCACTGCATCAGCTCCAGACAAGACTGGCTTAGCTTGGGGGTGCAGCGCCACCAGAATGGCATCGTAGTCATTGTCTGGGGCTGCCGCAGCTAAGCTGTCAACCAGATCTACAGAGGCTCCAGCGCTGACTAAGCCCCGCTCAATGAACCCGCTAAACGGGTTATCGCACAGCAGTAAGATGCGGCTGGTGTAGACAGAGATCCCAGCATCCAACAGCAGCTTCACCGCCATCACGCCCAGGAAGGAAAACACGTCCACGTCAGGGTGGCGCTCATTCACCCCGGCGACTTGAATTCCCCGCTGGCGACAGGCGGCTAGGTCAAGGTCTTCCGGGCGAAACTCCCAGGCTTCATACATTAAGCCGATCACGGTCGTTGCTTTCATCCAGTTAATCAGCTCGGCATTGAGCGGACGGACGTGCCCGCTATTCGTCACCAGGTCTACCTGAGCCACGATCGCTTGGGGCTTCTCGGTGATCAATTCAATCCGATCGCTGACCCCGGCCAATTCAGCTAAGCCTTGAGTCAAGGCCTTGACTTCCTCCACACTGCCATAGCGGCTGGCTTGGACAACCGCAAACACTTTGGCCGCGCCTGCCATCGCAGCAATCACAGGCGTGACCACGTAGGCTCCAGTGGCCGCTTCGGTCAGGACTTGCAAGTTTTGGAGCCGCAAATCACAGCCCTGAATCGACTGCCGGATCAGGTTAACCAGACGCTGGTGATTTAAACCAGGACGAGAATCGCTCATCAGACACCCACTTTGGCCAGGATGCCTTGTAAACTTGTAGCCACTGTCTGGACTTGGGCTGGGGTGAGTTCAGGATACATGGGCAGCGAAAACACTTCTTTGGCCGCTTGCTCGGTGTGGGGGAAATCTCCGGCTTGGTAGCCCAAATCGGCGTAAGCAGTTTGCAGATGCACCGGAATCGGATAATGAATGCCGGTTTGAATCCCTTGCTCTTGCAGCTTTTGCTGGAGGGTGTCGCGATCGCCAGATCTCACCACATAAACATGGTAAGCGTGGTAGCTGTAGGGCATGGCAGTCGGACTAACCAAATCCAAGCCAGCCAAAAGCTGATTGTACTGAACGGCATGGGCACGTCTGGCTTCCGTCCAAGCATCTAAGTGACGCAGCTTGACCCGCAGAATTGCCCCTTGCAAGCCGTCCATCCGGTAGTTGTAGCCCTTGAGAACATGGTGATACCTTTTTTCCTGCCCCCAGTCTCGCAGCATCCGCAGTGTGCGATCGTAGTCAGGATTGCTGGTGACGACCATGCCGCCTTCGCCATAGGCGCCTAAGTTCTTGCCGGGGTAAAAGCTAAAGCAGCCAATATCGCCAATGCTGCCGACCCGCCGACCTTTATACTCAGACCGATGGGCTTGGGCTGCATCTTCAATCACGACTAAATTATGGCGGCGGGCAATCTCCATAATCGGGTCCATGTCGGCAGGCTGACCGTATAAATGCACCGGCAGAATTGCTTTCGTGCGGCTGGTAATCGCCGCTTCAATTTTAGTCACATCGATCGTGTAGGAAACCGGATCAATATCAACAAAAACGGGTTTAGCGCCGGTGTAGCAGATGGCAGCAGTGGTGGCAACAAAGGTATGGGGAACAGAAATTACCTCATCTCCCGCCCCAATCCCGGCGGCTAAGAGCGCCAGATGCAGGGCGCTTGTACCTGTGTTGACGGCAATCCCAGAACCAGCATTGCAATAGGCCGCAAATTCTGATTCCAGGGCTGCAACCTCACTGCCCAGAATAAACTGGGTGCTGTCGAGCAGATTTAAAACCGCCGGGTCAATTTCATCTTTAATGCTTAAATATTGAGCTTTTAGGTCTACAAACGGAATCATACAGTTACCTCTGCCAAATCTAGTTCAACCATTTGACCATGCTGCTTGATCGATTGAGTCGCCGCTTCCAGAATCTTGACGACCCGCAAACCAGCCGTTCCATCTGTGATTGGGCGATCGCCATTTTTAACGCAGTCAATCAAGTGCAGTCCTTCGGTGCGGAGTGCTTCGGTTACATCTAAATGAGGCGACCACATATCGCCCGCCCGATAGCCAATTAGCATCTGGTAAAGCCTTTCCGGTGAATTATGCCCATTGACGGTGATGCCGCGGTCGTACACTTTGACTTTTTCGCTCGGCTCTAAATCATCATAAACAATCATTTTCTGACTGCCACCAATGAGGGTACGACGCACTTTAACGGGTGCCAACCAATTAACATTAATGTGGGCAATCAAATTGCCAGGGAAAAATAGGGTCAAATAAGCCAAATTTTCTGGTTCGCCTGGCACGTGACTGACCCCAGTTGCTGAGACAGCATAGGGCTGGGCGGGTAAAACATAGTCCATGATTGAGAGGTCGTGCACGGCCAAATCCCAAATCACGCTGACATCGTGCTGAAATAAGCCCAAGTTGACGCGCACTGAATCGTAGTAGTAGAGGTCGCCAATCTGATTTGTGTCAACCAGCTCGCGCATTTTACGCACCGCCCCAGTGTAGGCAAAGGTATGGTCAACCATCAGCACCAGGTTGCGCTTTTCGGCTTCTTCAACCAGCCGCAGGGCTTGCTCTGCGGTAGGAGTGATTGGCTTTTCAACAAAGACATGCTTGCCTGCTTGCAAAGCTCTCAACGCCAAGTCAAAGTGAGTTGAAACTGGCGTAGCGATCGTCACTACGTCAATACTGGCGCTATTAAAAATGTCTTGACAGTCGGTTGTGACTTGAATGGTTGGGTATCGTGCCTGAACTTTAGCCAGTAACTCTGGCTTAAAGTCGCTGACCATGGTTACCTTGGCACCTGGAATTTCGGCAAAATTCCTGACGAGATTTGGGCCCCAATAGCCATAACCAATCACACCGATATTAATATTACTTTCCATGGCACTTTGATGATAATTGTTCAGTTGAAACGAGGATTGCCGAGAGCGCCCCTCAATGAGTCAGGCAATCGCCAGCAGCCTTGAAGGATTGTCAGCTATTTAACGACTAATTAACAATGTTTTTAGAGTGAACTGCATCCGATCAAATATGTCTAAATTGCACCTAAACGAATAACTTGCGTGTTTGGATTTGGGATGATGGTCATAGGCGATTCAGTAGCTCAGCAACCCCGAAATGTATGTCAGCATCCCTAATCTAAGGCTACCCATTCTCAGGTCTTTTTATGACTTTACCCCGAGAACTTTAGCAGTGCTAGGGGCAAATCAGAGGACAAATTTTATCTCTTGAGGAGGAATGATGTTCCCTGGCTCAGAACTGCGATCGCAGACTGATTGAGCTGACGCATGCAATGTCAAGTAAGCTAACAGTCCTAGCTCAATTGAATCATTTGCGATTGAGCAGCGGTTGTATCATGCAGAATCCCATAGTCATTTCTGGCATACTGCACCTGCAACAACAGGCGATCCTGACGCATGGGAACCGTAGCCTTGTGGAAACAAAGGGGATACTCGACGAACCCATAGCCAGGCTGACCACAAATCGTTTCCACAGCCTTTATGCCGTAGTAATCAATAATATCCTGGTCTTCTTCTCGCTTTCTGAGTAAAAAATGCTGGAGTTTCTTTTTCTGATGACTGCCGCGCACGCAAACATGTGGTCCGCCAAACTCGTCAACGTTGGTGAGGTAGAAGAAAAACTTCAGGCAGCGATAATCATCAACATCGTAATGAAACATGCAAGCCGTTGCACTCTTCTCCTGACGGGTTAGCTCGGTCGCAAAGTTCCAGTACAAGCGATTTCCCTGGTGAACTGGTTTGGCATCTAAATACTTAGCGGCAATTTCTAGTAGAACTGGGTCAGATTGCAGTTTCTCAATCGCAGGGCACAGAGCAGCAGTATTTAGATACCGAGCTAAAGCGATCCTTCTGCCAAGCGCTTTTTCCGCTGCTGATTTTTCATGGTAGTAGAAGCCCAAGCTAGGATCAGACTGGCTAATTGCAGATGAAGCATAGCAGGGCGTAGAGTAGGCGTGATCAAGAATTGCTTGCACAGTTGCTTGAGGCAAATTGATGCCTAAGCACAGTCCATCTTGTTTCAATTCATCAACAATCTGATCAACGTTAACAGCCTGAAAGTAAGAGCTACCTTTAGTTAAGGTTAAAGGAGTTGACGGCAATGCAGCCGGCTTTGAAGATAATGAGCCAGTGAAACGACTAAACTTTCGCATCAAAAACCATTTAGGGTTCTGCGTTAAGCCGCCCAGGTCTTCGCTAATCGAAAAACGAAGTTTTGACCAGAATCGATTCCACTTATTATCCAAAAAATTACTAGTCATCAACACTCCAGGAGCCAAGGGTTTTAGGGTAAATGCATTTGTTGAAAGCGGCAATTCTTAACTTTGAATTGCCAAAGGCAATGTATCTCAAGCACAAGGCTTCAAATACAAGCAATTTCAGAAATTCACCTTCCGATTGAGATATATCTGCTCTTAGAAGCAAAAAACAATGCGTTCTAGTTGCGGTGAATTTAAGTAACTGAAACCTAATGACTGCATAGTCATTAGCAACTTATACCATAGTGAAGACTAAATAAGCAATTGATATTTATTGACTTAATTAAAATCTCCTGAATGTTTTTTTGGTACTTTCTAGTCTTAATTCTGGCTCGTATTCCGGACATCGCCAATTACCCGGGCAGGTACACCGACGACAATTGCGTAATCAGGAATATCACGTGTAACGACTGCTCCTGCTCCAATCAGTGCCTTCTTCCCAATCGTCAGCCCTGGCAAAATAGTCGCATTGCTGCCAATAGAAGCGCTTTGCTTGATCCGCGTCTCAACCACCTGCCAGTCAGTATCAGCTTGTAGGCTACCGTCTTCGTTTGTAGCTTGCGGATAAATATCATTGGTAAACATCACGCCATGACCAATAAATACTTCGTCTTCAATCACAACACCTTCGCACAGAAAGCTATGGGAGGAGACTTTGCATCGACTACCAACCACAACATTTTTCTGAATCTCAACAAAGGCACCAATCTTTGTTTCGTCCCCAATCGTGCAGCCGTAGAGATTAACGAGATCAGGGTGGAAAATCTTAACGTTTTTTCCGATTTGAACATCATTATTGATTGCCATATTTAATCTCGTTGCCGAACACTTTAAAGCTTAAGTCACGGGAGGTGAGCAAGATTACCCGATTTTTTCGGCCGATTGCCAAAATGCATCCTCTAAGTAAGTGCATTCGTCCGCTTGCCATTGGTACTCTGGACGCTCGATTTCATGCATGACGACTTCAAACTGGCAAATATTCCGCAAGTTTTCCAGCATGGTTTCGCTACGACGCTCAGAAAACCAGGTGGTTAGGGTGTAAGAACCCATATAGAGCCTAAGTTTAGGAATTTCGCATCGAACGATAAATGTTCCTGGTTCACGGCGAAAAGCAGCTTCCGGATCGTAAAACCAAAAAATAGAAATCGGTTGCTGAAGAGCGCTGATAACTTGAAATGAAAACCACAAACTTTCATGGGGTTGAGTGATGGAGAGAGCAAATTCAAAGGCGATCGCTCGCCCCCAGCAGTGAACGCCATCGCCCTCTGAGGTATGCACCTTCGCCCAAGCAACATGATTACCATTTTTGTTAGATGGAGCTTGGTAATATCCCTGCGGCTCAGACTCATCTTTTTGACCAGCAATGTATAAGCGAACGGCTTGATCGGTTTTGCCATCAAACTGGACGTTGCCTTTGTATAGGAGGATAGAACGTTGGGTGAGCTGGGCGATCGCTTGCATACTATGGCTAACAAATAAAACGGTTCGCCCTTCCTTGGTTGCTACGTCTCCCATTTTGCCCAAGCATTTCTTCTGAAACGCTGCATCACCGACCGCTAGCACCTCATCAACAATCAAAATTTCTGGCTCTAGATGGGCGGCAACCGCAAAAGCCAAACGGACATACATGCCAGAAGAGTAGCGCTTAACGGGTGTATCCAAAAATCGCTCAATTTCAGCAAACGCAACGATTTCGTCGAATTTTTTCTTGATCTCCAGCCTACCCATGCCTAAAATGGCACCGTTGAGATAGATGTTTTCTCTGCCTGTCAGTTCAGGGTGAAAGCCTGTTCCTACCTCCAACAGACTGGCTACTCGTCCTCTAACGGCAATTTGACCTCTTGAGGGTTCGGTAATTCGACTTAACAGCTTTAAGAGAGTTGATTTTCCAGCCCCGTTGCGACCAATAACGCCGATCGCTTCACCTTGGTTAATCTCAAACGAAACATCATTCAGAGCCCAAAATTCTTCGCGATTGAGCGGCAGCTTTTTTTCCTGCTTCGCTGGCAGCAAATTTTTGCCAAGGGACCTAAGACTACCTGTAACAATATCTCTTAAGGTTTTGTAGCGATATTTGCCTTCTTCTTGATGACTAATTAGGTATTTCTTACCTAAATTCTTAACCCGAATGATAGTATCAGACATCTGCGTTGCTCCCACTTAAATTACATCTGCAAATGTCCGTTCCATTCGGCGGAAGTACCAAATGCCAGTTATCTGTAAGAAAATGACCAAGGCTACAGATAGAGCAAGCCCAGGTAAATAGATTGTCGATTCTCCACCTAAAATCGCCCACCGAAAACCATCAATTACGCCAACCATTGGATTTAAAGCATAGAGTAAGCGCCATTGCTCCGGCACAATACTACTACTAAATCCAACGGGTGAAATATACAGACCAAACTGGACAGTAAATGGGACAATATAGCGAAAATCTCTATACTCGACGTTCAGGGCTGCAAACCAAAGCCCTGCTCCAGTAGCAGCAAAAAATGCAATTACAATAAACAGTGGCAAGGTCAAAATTCGCCAGCCAGGCACAAAATCGTACCAAGCCATCAGCCCAATCAAGATTATCCCGGAAATCATGAAATCGACAAAGCTAACCACGACTGCGCTGACAGGCACAATCAAACGCGGAAAGTAAACTTTGGAAATCAAGTTGGCATTGCTAATTAGACTGTTGCTGCACTCTGATAGTGAATTCGAGAAGAATTGCCAGGGCAACATGGCAGCGAAGACTAAAATTGGGTAAGGCGCTCCTTCCGAGGGCAGTTTTGCTAATTTGCCGAATACAAACGTAAAAACAACCATCGTCAGGAAAGGTCGGATCAAAGCCCAAGCAATCCCAATGATGGTTTGTTTGTAGCGGACGAGGATATCTCGCCAGGCCAAAAAGTAAAATAGCTCCCGGTAGCGCCACAAGTCTTTCCAATACTCTTTCTCAGCCCGCCCCGCTTCTATAATTAACTCTGCTTGACCAGAAATATCTTGGCTTTTCATAAGATTACGTTTTAAACAATCGAAAATAGCTTTTGCAACAGTAGTAATGTTGTTTAGTCAAATACCGTTAGTTAAAATCAACTTTGGTTAGTCTTGTCTTACTCAACGCCTCAAAGCATCTTAACTGTCTTTATGGATACTCATCTAGCAAAGGCTCAGTTGGCGCAAAATTGACAACTACCCCCAGAAAGTTGCATTCGCATGTTTGCAATATTTCCATTGCTCTGGTTAGTGCTTGCGGTGTGGAACGCCGCAGACCGGCAACCAAAATTCCACCATCAACATGAGGCACCAGACACTGAGCATCAAACCGCTGCAAGATGCCTGGAGTATCGATCAGAATGCAGTCATACGAGGAACGACATTCCTCCAGCAATTGAGCCAACTGCTGTGATGAAAGTAACGCGATGGACTGGTCTGTCAGCAAACCGGACGGAATAATATCTAGTTGCCGACCGGCGATCGCGGTCTGGGGAGTCGTCATTGTCTGGGAAGTGGTAGTATGCCTCTGACTCTGGGAATTTTTGCTTTCTTCTTCCGATAAAAATTGACGTTGCTCAACTGACGCTAAATTAATTGTCTGACCACTGACAGAGATTGTCTGCACGACATGCTGCCAAGGCTGCACATTTTGCAAAACCGTCGTCAGTCCATTTGCATTACTGATGCCAAAAATGCGATGAATGGATGGACTGTAAAAATCAGCATCAATAATCAAAACTTTTTTACCAAGTTCTGTTAGCGCGATGCCCAAACGACTAATTAAGGTTGTTTTTCCTTCCCTGCTGATCGATGAAACCAGCATGAAAACTTTTCCTTCCCCAGTTTCAGACTGAGCCAACCCCTTTGATTTAAGAACTAAGGCGGTTGAACGCATGCTTTCAGTTAAAGCGTTAATGTTCTTGAGCGGAACATTAAGGCTGGGTTTAAAGCGAGCGAACAAACTTGGGTAAACTTCCGGCGCAATACCCAAGATAGGCAAACCTGTTAATTCTTTTACTTCTTGAACTCGTTTGAGTCTGCGATCCAGCTTTTCCAGGAGCATGGCGATACCGACTCCAGCCAGCAAGCTAATCACTGCACCAACCAGCGCATCGCGCTTCAAATTGGGTGAGATCGGCTCCGTCGGCAAATAAGGCGGCTCCAAAATTTTCCAAGATGATGTCTCTTGCGCCTCCCGTACCTGCAGCTCATTCAATTTCGTCAAAAAATTGTTGACAACTTGGGCACTGGCTTCATATTGGCGCTGGAGGTCTTTATAAACTTGCTGTGGAGCCAGTCGTTTTTGAACATTCTGCCCTGCTGCTACCTCTGCTTTGCGAAGTCCATCGACTTGCGCTGCCTGAGCAGTAAGCGTGGTTTGAGTCTCAAGCAATTTTTGAGACAAAGCCTGCTGCGTGGCACCACTTGGCACTGACTGCCCTGCAGCTTTCGATCGCTTGCTACCCAAAACTCTCCTAATTTGAGCCTGCAACAAACCTTGAGTTTCTTCAACAGTCGCTTTGAGCTCCTGCACACGCGGATGACCCGGCAGAAACTGAGTTTGAGCCAGCGCATACTGAGCTTCACTTTCCCGTAGTTGAGTCACCAACTTTTGATAGGTGGCATCCTGACTCAAAATCGCATCAGTTAGGACTGTGCTTGGGTTTTGTCCAGATGCAGACACTTGCTTCAACAACTGCTGATAAGTCTGCTGAGTTTGCCTCAGGGCGATTTCAGCAACTTGCAGCTGTTGCTGAAGCTCAGTTTGAAGCTGAACCGCAGACGCAGCCGACGAGTCAGGATCATCAACATTATTTTGCTTGCGAAAGGCTGTAATGGCTAAAGAAGCATCATTGAGCTTTCTTCTCGCGTCTGGAAGTTGTTCTTCAATAAAGCGAATTGCATTAGTGACTGGCGATCGCTTACTCTCTTTGCTGTAGGCAACGTAGGTTGAAACGAGAGCAGCCACAATCGCTCGATTGCGCTCAGGATCAGTGTCCTTGAAAGACACCATCAGGACATTGGCTTTGCCAACTTGCCGCAAAGATAAGTTAAATGCCACCTCTTGAACTGAATAAACTTGATACTTGGGATCAAGATTTTTGAGAGCTTTCGCCAATAGAGAGGGACTCTTGAGAATTTCGATTTCAGTCGAAAGTTCGTTTTCAGCGTCTTTAGTGTTAGTGGGTTGAGTTGGGTTCTCCCCAGCCACCGGAACTGAAACCTGATTTTCAATCAAAATCAAAGAGTCTGACTGATAGGTAGGAGTCCTACCAAGGCTAAGAATGATCGAAGCCACAAATAATGTCAAAGCAACGGCTGATGCTGCAAACTTGTGCCTAGCTAATGCAGACCAGACATCAGGCTCTGAAGCTGATTCGCGAGTCAGCTTACTTGATTCTGGAAGAGCATGACTCGCAGGTTTAAGTTGATATTCTTCCATACTCTCGCCTTAGAAAGTCAGGTTTGAATTCCCTCCAATGTAGCTGAATTGAATCGCTACTCATAGAGCTGGCTCATATTTTCTGAGCACAAAATTAATGGTGTCTGGATGAACCCAGCCTTTGAGGACAGCAACCTCTCCAAATCTTAGCCCACCATGCTGAATGTCTTGAGTCTTTAGAATGTCGTTAATTTGACCTTCTGTCAGTAGGCCAGCTTCCCGCAGGAGCTGACCAATCGGTTTATTCAGTGTCAAAATCGAGTTAACGACTTCTGGTCTGACCCAGCCTTTGAGGACGGCAATCTCTCCAAATTTGAGACCACTATGCTGCTTGCCGCTTTGCATCGTTAAGATGTCATTCACCTGCACTTCTGTCAGCAATCCCGCTTCTTTGAGTAACTGACCAATTTGTCGGCGGTAAATTCTCTGGCGATGGTTAAATCTGACAGCCGAAGACTGCGCTTGGCTAACTAAGCCATGTTTAGCCTTTTCATGCAAACCTAGCACCCGCGCATACTGCTTGGCACAAATTTCTAGCGTGAAGTTGGAAACCAAATACTCGCGGCCTGCACGCCCCATTCGCTGGGCAACCTTTGGTTGAGATGCCAGAGCGCGGAGAAATTGGGATAGATTTTCGCTGTCGCCATTCACAAAAGTGGCACCACACTTTGCGTCTTTAATCAGATGATTAAGGTATGAATGAGATTCACAAATGGCAGCCACTGGCCGGCCAGCAGCCAACATACTATAAAGTTTACTGGGAGCAACCACTCCCTCCATGCCTTGCTTCATACTCACTAATGAGACATCGCAAGCTGTGAGTGAGTAGGGAAGAACACTCCGATCTTGGTAAGGCAAAAAGAGACAGTTGTTTAAGCCTTGTTCCCTCGCAAAATTCACACAAGTCTGATAGCTGGCTCCGTCTCCAATGAAGACAAATTGAATTGGCTCATCCCGCAATTTGAGCGCTGCCTCCAAGATTGTTTCCATGTCGTGGCAACGACCACTGTTGCCTGAATACAGCACTGTAAACTTATCAGCCAAACCATGCTGTTGCGCAAACCAATTTTCTGACTTTTCAAGTGGGACAATTTTATCTGGATCAGTCCAGTTATGAATAACTGAGATTTTTTGCTGTAGCTGAGGGTATTTTTTGACAATGCGCTCCTTCATAGAACCATTCATGACAATAATGCCCTTGGCTCGACTAAAGGTAAGGCGATTGCAGAATTCCCAAAATTTGACCAATAGGTTGGTTTGAGACGCCACGTCTAGGTTGACCACGACTTCTGGGTACAAATCATAAATCAGGCAGACATAGGGAATCCCAAACAAAAGATTTCCGAACCAACCCAAGATCGGCAAGAAAGGCGGAGCTGATGTTAGCAGCAAGGTGTCTTGATGTTTAACTTGTTTGAGCATGAAAAGCCCTGCCCGCAGGACAAACAGCATGCCATTCACCAGTTTGTGGCGAATGCGGCTGGAGAAAAAGCGAGTTGCCTGCGATCGCCGAATCGTGACTTTATTTAGATACTCATGCTTTTGGGCAACGCAATCAACCGCATAAGCCGGCTGCCCTGTAAAAACATAAGTCTTTTGACCTTGAGCTCCCAAATGATTCGCTAAATCGTTAATTAATTGCCCTGTCGGTGCATAATCTGGTGGGTAATATTGTGTGATAATGCACAGCCTGCCAGTGCTAGTACTTTCAAAGGGCAGAGCTGGCGAACTAAATTTAGGGTGAAGTTGCGTAACTTTATGATTTAGTGAAGAAGCACCTAAGGAAGAGTCTAAATCTGGATAAACTTGCCTTTGAGCTAATTTCTTATTCATGGCTGTAGTAAGAATTTGGGAACCAGGGAAATAACCGAACAAGTGGAATGAGTGTGTGCAAACAGCAGCACTAAGGTTGAGAAGAGGCTTGAAAAATAATCAGCTCTAAATGCCACTGAATGCTTTGACTCCTTGATAACGAGTTTGTCTAGCACTGCGCTTTGTAAACTCTCCAACAGAAGGATTGCCGTCAGATTGAATCACTCCTGTTGCTTGCTGCCAAAGTTCCTGGGGACAGGAGCGCAGACGATAGGTCAGTCCATCTATTTTTCGCACCTGATACCACTCCTTTCTTTGGCACTGGGCACACCAGAAGGCCTCTATCCACTCACCTTGCAGTGGAACTGCCGTTTTGGCATTGATTAATAAAGAAGCTGATAGCCGATTCATTCCCCTTTGCTGTAATTGCCTGGGATCATTGGCAAAAAGGGAGTATTTCTGACTAACACTGTCTAGGTAGCAGCCATGAATGGGGCAATGCACTGCTCTTCTTTTCGAACGCTTTCGATTACGATTACACCTTTTCTGCACTTTGGCCTCCAAATTTAACTGAAGAATAGGTCTGTTACTCTTCAGGAAGGTTGCTATGGAGAAACTGAGATCCTGAAGACCATCTAAAGTTCACTCCTAATCGACTAATAAATATTTACTAGTTGAAGCTCAGACTATCTGAAGAAATTCTCATTTAGGCTACCCAAGCGTACCTAGAGCTGACGCTGTGTGCAGCTCTATGTCAATCTCTGATTCAGATGGTTAACTGGTCTAAGCTGTTGGGAGTGCTGCGTCCGCTGTTACCTAACAGCAAAACGACTGAGAAGTGATCGATCTTACAGTTGCGTCAGAATCTTTGCTTTAATAGGCAGGAAATGGTCATCTGCCCAGGCAACAAGACATTGACTCTCAAGCAAGGTGAAACCTAATGAAAATAAAGTTGAAAGCTTAGAACCTCCAAGAGTCCTAAAAGCAGTCTGTGGATTTTCAGTCACACACATTGGCGGAATACTCTGAAAAAGCTTTTCGCGAGCATATCTTTTCGGGAAGAACAGGGACATTCTGAAAACTCCTAATACTCTTGACCTTGTGAGGCTTTAAGCAGTCACTTGGAGGAAGAGCAACGACCGCTCAAGATCCATAGAAAGCTTAAATACTGTAAACATAACGAGGCAAACCGAATATCAAATGCAAATTAACACTCAGTAATATTTTTGTGGATACTATACACATATATCCTGCTTGGCTCAATTATGACTCATCCTTTCTAGGTAGGCAATACGGAAATCCATCTTTTTTAAAATCTTTTTATATTTGGGGTGATCTTTGTCACACCGGATTCTCAACCACTCAGTTCTTTTTTTACCTATTTCAGTAAAAATAGGAGATCGATCAAGGTGATGACAATCTGATCTCTCTAGCGAGATTAATAGGACAGACGAAGGAAGCATTTAATCTGTTTCAGAAATTTGTGACTTTTATAGTCTGGCTTGGTTAGCTTAAACTAGCAGTGACCTGTATCCTTCTAGAACGTGACCTCGATTGGTTTAACCTGTGGTTTAGGTCAACCCTGCTTAGGCACAGCATACCCAAAATGCCATTTGTTTATCTCCGTACGGTTAAATTTCAGGATACAGATGCAGCGGGTGTCGTTTATTTTGCTAACGTTTTGAACTTTTGCCATGAAGCGTACGAGGCATCTCTAGCAGAGACTGACATTGACTTACAAGATTTTTTTAGGGGTACAAAAGCTGCTGTCCCGATCGCCCATGCGAGGGTAGATTTTTTGCGTCCGCTCTACTGTGGCGATCGGTTGGCTATTCATTTAACAGCGCAACATCGAGATAGCTCAGCCTTTAGAGTTGATTACCAGATTTACAAGATGACTGATTCGGAGCAACTAGTAAGCCGAGCCGTCACTGAGCATATTTACCTCAAAAACGACCGCCGCACCCGAACGTCTCTCTCACTAGAGTTGAGAAACTGGGTGCAGCGGTGGAATCCAAATCAAGAGAGTTAGAAGCTAGGGATCATGGACTTTGTTAATTAATTTACCTGCTTAGGCATCAGGCAATAGGGTGCTGGAGTAAGCATCTGCAACGTCGAAACCAGGAGTACGCTGAGTGTGGTCGATCGCCTTGCCAGTCACTGAGGCAGCGATCGCTTCGAAAGAAGCAGAGCGCCAGTTCCGCTCATGAATGGGCTTAGATTGTTCGCCCAAAAAATAAGCCTGAGTGCCCAGAACGGCAGCAGCAGCCCAGCCAACAATAATTACAGCAGTTAGAAGCAGCATTGCTTTGACCTCAATCGTTTAGAGTGTTTGAATTTTGTCTGTGTATGTGTGAATTGCCAATGTTTCAGCGAACAAGTTTACGCAAGCAGTCCTAATTTTTTGCCGTTGTCGCGAGCAAGGCGAATCATGTTTTGCCGGGCCGTCCGCTCAATCCCGACTCGGTTGCAAAAGTTGGTAATGGCTTGAGAGTGGAGGGCGATCGCCTTACCGCGTAAGCGAGTAAATTCAAGACTTCCTATCCAGCTCCGCAATAAAACTACAATCGGTGCAAACATTGGTCAATCCCCAGTTACAGAAGAACTTTGTGAACTTATGTAAACAATCATAGGCATATTGTTACAAAAATGCAACATTTTTTGCAAATTTTCTTTAAAAATGTATGCAACAAAAATCTCGTTATCCAAGCAGGCGAGAATTGCTCTATAGCCATAGCCAGGTTAGTTAGGACATCTGCCGAACCGCCCCCCGGCCCCAGAATTGGGGCCGGGGGGCTAGGAATGCTCAAACGACAGTGGCGGCAGCTCTATCTCTCGTCATGGGCGGTGACAAGCAAAAAAACGGGTCTTTACACTGTAAAGACCCGTTTCGGTTTCAGGTTTGAGCTAGCTGATAGTAGCTACAGAGCCATCATGTTTACTCACCTGGAAGAGATTCATCAAAAACAGCCGAGTAGAGAAACCCAGCGATGATGGCGCCAACAATTGGGGCAACCCAGAATAGCCAGACTTGTGAGAAGTATTCGGTGCCAGCAAAAATGGCGACGCCAGTGCTGCGAGCAGGGTTGACAGAAGTGTTTGTGACCGGAATGCTAATCAGGTGAATCAAGGTCAACCCTAAGCCAATCGCGATCGGAGCAAACCCTTGTGGAGCGCGGCGGTCAGTGGAACCCAGAATAATCATTAAGAACATAAAGGTCAAAACAACCTCTGTGATCAAACAGGCGATTAGAGAATAACCGCCCGGAGAAAGGGCACCGAAACCGTTTGTGGCTAGCGCCCCTGGCCCAGAGAGGACAAAACCACCTTCACGGCCGGTTGCAATCAGATAGACTAGACCACCGGCAACGATCGCGCCTAAAACTTGGGCAACGATGTAGGGTAGTAAATCAGAACTCGGAAAGCGCTTGCCAGCCCACAACCCAAACGAAACGGCAGGGTTAAGGTGACAGCCAGAAATATGGCCGATCGCGTAGGCCATGGTTAGAACGGTCAAACCAAAGGCTAGGGAAACGCCAGCAAAAGCAATCCCAAAGTAATTTGCGGATTCACCGACTTTGGCGGTATAGGGAAAAGCAGCCGCTAAGACCGCGCTACCGCAGCCGCCTAAGACTAGCCAGAAAGTGCCGATGAACTCGGCTAAAAATCGTTTTGGTAAAGGCATTTGTTTGAAGACTCATAGTCACTGGTCGCGGTAAAGCATATCACTATATGGTTTTGAAGCAAAGGTTTAGTAGTAATTGCTACGTTCGATCAATCGGTAGTCCTAGCCAATCACTGAGTTCAGTCGCTAACCACTCAATTTCAGCCTCGCTTAGCCAAGCATTAACCTTGGGGCTGAAGCGGTAGGTCTGCCCCCCGGCCCAAATAATCAGTTGCGGTTGGACTTCGACTCGATCACCATCACTGTCTTTTTTATAGTGGCGCTCAACCAGCTCGATCCGGGTAATGTCTTGGCGGGGACTGGGGCGGGGAATATAGCGCTTGCAGCCAAACAGTTCGTACTGCTGAGAAATCTGTTGCTCCGTTAAGTGCAAGCGCATCTTCCCAAATAAGCCAAAGATGACTGTCCCTGCCATCCCGATCCCAACCGCCCAAAACGGCAGCGAGAAGAGGGCAAACACAAGATTAATCGGCAACGGAGCCATCAGGGCCATGCCTGTCCACAGCATGATGAAAGAGTTCCAAGCGATCGCAAACAGCCCCATAAATGCTAATCCAGCCACTGCTAAGGGGTTAGTCCGTCCCGGCGGGAACCGAATTTCTAGGGTTTGGGCCGCTTTTTTGAGCAAAATTTTGCTGTTGGCTGGGCGTTGAACAATCGCTGCTGACAGCGCAGGTAAATCAAGTGCCGCTAACGCTTCACGGGCGGAGGTGAAGCGGCGGCTTAAACTCGGCTGCACCATCCGCTGGAGCCAGCGAGTCAGCCCTGGACTGAGGGGAGTCAAAGGCGTAAACTGAAGCTGCTGATCGACCTGAGTCAGATCGGCGGGGTGTTGCCCTGTTACCCAATAAATCAGCGTTGCGCCCAAGCTATACAAGTCAGAAGCAGGCATGGTGCGTCCGCCAAACTGCTCCGGCGGCATGTAGCCATAGGTTCCCACAACGGTGATCGTGTGAGAGGCTTTTGGTAAGGCAACTGAGCCAAAATCGACCAAGTAGACCTCGCCAATTCTGGCAACGGGTAGATCGCTCAAGAGAATGTTGCTGGGTTTGATGTCTCGATGGACGATGGGGGGATCATGATCATGCAGATAGATCAAGATCTCTAGAACTGATTTGGCGAGAGCGATCAGGTCTGATTCATTGAAACTGCGGGTCTGTAAATGAGCTTCTAATGAGGAAGCACTAATGTAGGCCTGGACGAGGGCAAACCCCTTGCCGCTGGGTAAGTCTAAATCAAAGTAATCTAAATAACGAGGAATGGCGGGGTGAGAGAGCGATCGCAGTACGGCGGCTTCCCGTTCAAATAGCTTTAAGTCCTCCCATTCAATATCCTCCCCAAAGATGAGGCGCTTGATTACCACTTGCTTGTAGGTTTTTAAATCTCTGGCTAGATAGGTGCGGCGGCCCGACCGCTTTCCTAACAGCCGCTCAATTCGATAGCGATCGCCAAACAGTTCGCCCGGTGCGTCTCCAACTGTCTTGAGGGTCATGATCTCGCTCATTTGAATTACAGGACTCAGTATGCCCTCATTCCTCGGCTGCGATTACAACCCATCCGGTTCCAGGTAGGGATAACCTACCTCCGCCCAACTGAATACTATGCTTAGATGAAGAATATCTCCTTTAGCTTAAGTTGGAGAACAGCCTTGAATCTGAATAATCCTAGAGCACTGCTGAGCAACTATCCTGCTATTAAATCCTGGCTGATCTTTTTAGTCGTTGTCTGGCTGTTTAGCCTGATTGGCTTAGGGTGGTTGGTCAAACTGTCTTTGATTTTGCTAGGGCTAGTTTTAATCACCCCGCTAGCGCTGTTTTTGGGGTTGCAGTGGTGGCTAAAGCGGAGCTTGGTGCAAGAAGAATGCCCAGTCTGTAGCTTTGAATTAGTAGGGTTAAATAACCGACAACTGCAATGTCCTAGCTGTGGCGAAAATTTGCAAGTTAGCGATCGCCACTTTCACCGCCTGACCCCACCTGGCACGATTGATGTCCAAGCTGTAGAAGTATCAGCCCAAGTTGTTGATGACTAGACAAAGCTAGATTGGCTTGGCACTGCGGTAAAATCAACTTTTCACCCCAAACCCATCCGACTCAGAGTCGGATGGGTTTTCGGTTTGCGAGGGTTTCAAGTCAGAGCGTGAGAAGTCTGCTCCAGGTAAGCGCTCACTCCTGCCGCAAGTTGGAGCAGATTTGGCTCTATTTTGCCGCCCAGAAATTCCTCGACGACACCGGCAATCATCTGAGCCAAAAAATGAGGGACGCCATGAATTTTGCTAGGGTCGATCGCTAGCTTGCCTTTGCTAACGAGTTTAGTGCCACCGTTTGACTCTAGAAAATAATTTTTGCCAATACAGCTCACAGCATCTGTAAAGGCATGGGTTTCAATTTGCCAGTCGGTGGTGAAGTCGATCGGGTTCCAGGTAGTTCGTTCTGTCCAGGACAGCATTGACTCACTCAGCAAGGCGCGAGCCGGGGGCGGGATCTCGCCGCCGCCATGCCACACGTTCACCAATTGCACCCGCCCCTCTGCTTCAGTCCGAGCTTGAGGCTCAATCCCCTTCACGTTTGGTAGGTAGGGGATCAAATCCAAGAGCTGGTCTCGATAGGTGGCAAACACCAGCGATTGCGGGAACGGGATCAAGATTTCAGCGTTAATCTGCATAAGCCCATCATCCTAGTGAAGGCAACCAAACAGCAAAAAACGGCAGAAAAGTTTCCAATTTCTGCCGTTCCTGGTAGATGCTTTGACAATCTAACCAATGGGGATCGGTCTACTCTGCGCCTTGGGGCAGTAGTTGTCGGCGTTCACCTTGAATCACCTTGACTTGACCATCATCACCCACATCTACGATCGCAGTGTCGCCGTCTTTGACGCGCCCAGACAGAATTTCTTCCGCCAAGCTATCTTCCAGCAAGCGCATAATCGCTCTCCGCAGCGGTCGAGCACCGTAGCTAGGGTTATAGCCTTCCTCGACTAAGCGATCTTTGAATCGCTCTGTCACTTCTAAGGTGATCCCCTGCTCCGTCAGCCGCCCAAAGACTTCCTTAAGCAGAATATCGGAAATCTGCTTCACCTCGTCCTTCGTCAACTGACGGAAGACAATGATTTCGTCTAGACGGTTGAGGAATTCTGGGCGGAAGTATTGCTTTAACTCTTCGTTCACCAAGGATTTAATCCGGTTGTACTGAGAATCGGCTTCATTACCGCTGCCGCCAAACTCAAAGCCGAGTCCACCGCCACCTTTTTCAATCACTTTGGAACCGATGTTCGAGGTCATGATCAAGAGGGTGTTCTTGAAGTCGACAGTCCGACCCTTGGCATCAGTCAAGCGACCGTCTTCCAGAATTTGCAGCAGCAAATTGAAGACATCGGGGTGAGCCTTTTCGATTTCATCAAACAGAACGACGGTATAGGGGCGTCTACGGACGGCTTCAGTCAGTTGCCCACCTTCGTTGTAGCCAACGTAGCCGGGGGGCGAACCAATCAGCTTAGAAACCGTATGCCGCTCCATGTACTCCGACATATCTAGCCGGATCATCGCATCTTCAGAGCCAAAGAAGTAAGCGGCTAGAGATTTGGTCAGCTCAGTTTTACCAACCCCGGTTGGGCCGGAGAAGATAAAGCTAGCGATCGGGCGGTTGGGATTTTTCAGCCCTACTCTCGCCCGCCGAATGGCGCGGGAAATTGCCCGCACGGCTTCATCCTGACCAATCAGGCGCTGATGCAGGGTGTCTTCCATGTGCATCAGTTTCTCAGACTCAGATTCCGTTAGCTTGCTAACCGGCACCCCTGTCCAGGAGGCGACAATGTGGGCAATGTCTTCCTCATTCACCTCGGGAGATTGATCTTCGCTGGTCGATTCGGCTTTCTTAGATTGCGACAGGTCGCGAATTTTGCCCTTTAACTCCATTTCGCGATCGCGCAGTTCGCCCGCTTTGTCAAAGTTTTGGGAGCGCACCGCGTCGTCTTTTTCCTTCAGGACTTGCCGCAGTTCTTTATCGAGTTCTTTGGCGGCTGGAGGCAACTGCGAGTTGATCAAGCGCACCCGTGAACCGGCTTCGTCGATTAAGTCGATTGCCTTGTCGGGCAGAAAGCGGTCAGAAATATAGCGATCGGAGAGCTTGGCGGCAGCTTCCAGCGCTTCGTCCAGGATTTTCAGCTTGTGGTGCTTCTCGTAACGCTCCCGCAGACCGTAGAGAATCTCAATTGTTTCATCGACCGAGGGTTCTCCGACCGTCACCGGCTGGAAGCGGCGCTCTAGGGCCGCATCGCGCTCAATGTGCTTGCGGTACTCATCCAGGGTTGTGGCGCCAATACACTGGAGTTCACCCCGCGCCAAGGCTGGCTTCAGAATGTTGGCAGCGTCGATCGCTCCTTCGGCAGCCCCGGCCCCAATTAGAGTGTGGACTTCATCAATCACCAAGACGACGTTACCGGCCTGGCGGATCTCGTCCATAATTTTTTTCAGCCGCTCTTCAAATTCGCCCCGGTACTTGGTGCCGGCCACCAGCAAGCCAATGTCAAGGGTAACAACCCGCTTGTCTTGCAGAATATCTGGAATATCGCTGTTGGCAATTCGCTGGGCTAATCCTTCGGCAATCGCCGTTTTGCCCACGCCTGGTTCACCAATCAGGACTGGATTATTTTTGGTTCGGCGACCAAGAATTTGAATCACGCGCTCAATCTCTTTTTGGCGGCCAACCACCGGATCAAGTTTGCCGTCGGCGGCCAACTGAGTCAGGTTAGAGCCAAACTCATCCAAGGTTGGGGTCTTGGTTCGCCCTTGACTGCTGCCAGCAGAAACTTCCGCCGTTTCACCCAGCATCCGAATCACTTGGGTGCGCACTTTGGACAGGTCAACGCCTAAGTTTTCTAGAACTCTGGCGGCAACGCCCTCGCCTTCTCGGATCAAGCCCAGCAGCAGATGCTCAGTCCCAATATAGTTGTGACCTAACTGACGGGCTTCTTCCAAAGACAGCTCTAAAACTCGCTTTGCTCTGGGAGTAAAGGGAATTTCAACCGCGACAAAGCCCGATCCCCGACCAATAATTTTCTCGACTTCAATCCGGGCATCTTTGAGGTTGACCCCCATCGATTTTAAGACTTTGGCAGCAACGCCAGTTCCTTCCCCGATTAACCCTAGAAGGATTTGCTCTGTCCCCACAAAATTGTGCCCCAATCGGCGGGCTTCTTCTTGGGCGAGCATGATGACCTTAATTGCCTTTTCTGTAAAGCGTTCAAACATGGCGTATTCCCAATGGTTGCTGCGTGCAGGTAAGACCAATCTTAACACAGGAACTTTGTCCTAATTGGTCAAGAGCAAACCTCAAAAGCATCGCTATTTACAATAGTTTCAGGCCATGGAGGAGAACTTCTTATTCTTCATTGTAGCGACAGAAATTCAAATATTTTTTGTTGTCAAACATTAATCGTCTTTCAGCTTGGGATCAAGCGCTAACTTGGGCTAGTTCGCTCCTGCTTGCAGGCATGGATTCAATTCACTGGCGATTTGCAAGTGCCAACCTTTGATCTCCAAGCTAGCCATCGTCTGCTGCTGCTGTTGTCTGAGCAGTTGCGCAAATTCTGGTTTCTCCAGCTCACCTCGCCACAAAATCAAGCCATCTTCGCCCGTATCAGGGTAGTATCGCCGTCGCCGTCCTGCAACTTGGAATCCGAACTTTTCGTAGAGGGCAAGCGCCACCCGATTAGATTCTCGTACCTCCAGGGTTGTTCGTTCTGACCGATGCTGACAGCCCAACCAAAGCAGTCCAATCAGCAGAATTTGCCCCAGTCCCGATCGCTGGTAGCCGGGATGAACCGCGATCAGGGTAATATGCATTTCTTCCAGAATCCGCCAGCTACAGCCCATGCCAATCAGCAGTTGGTCAGATTGATTAATCTCAGGGCTGTTTATCTGAAGGCTATCAACTAGATTCGGTCGGTCTGATGAGCAATCTAACGAGCAAGTTAAGGCCAGCAGGGTGCTGATATCACGTTCAAATTCTTGCTGGTAGCCGGCCAAGTTCCATAAGCCACCCAAACAAATTTGATCTAAGCCTACGGCAGCCGCTAGCAGATCCTCAGACATCGGTTTAAGCGTTAAATCAGGCATGACAAAATTTAGCGTTCACTAAAGTGCCTCTGCAAACAGAATCGCCCGGTCAGCCGCTAAATTGTACACTGGTAAAAACAAATCTTTAACTGTTGCCAAACCTGTCATGCTTTGACAGAAATCCTCAAAACCTATGGTGTTGCTCGACTCTCCCCAAACGGCTGCTCTGAGTTCTCTGTTGACTTCCCCGGTTGACCTAGACAGCCGCTCCCCCAATCAGCAGCTACTGCCGCTGACTGCCTGCCTTAACGATCGCGATCACTTGGAAATTGGCGGTTGTGATGTGGTGGATCTAGTCGCTCAGTTTGGCTCCCCGCTCTACATTTTGGATGAGCAGACGCTGCGAGTTGGTGCCCAGCAATATCAGCAGGCAATGCAGCGCTACTATCCCGGTTCTGCTCAGGTTATTTATGCCTCGAAGGCCTGGAATTGCCTGGCAACCTGCGCGATTGTAACTAGCGAAGGCTTCGGGATTGACGTTGCCTCTGGCGGCGAACTTTACACCGCCCTGCAAGCTGGCGTCAGCGGTGAGAAAATTTACTTCCACGGCAATAATAAGTCGCTGCCAGAACTAGAGTTTGCGATCGCGGCCGGCTGTACAGTGGTGGCAGACAACTGGCTGGAGCTAGAGCGGCTAGCGGAATTAGCCCCAGCCAGCGGCAATTCGCCCAGAGTGATGCTGCGGATTACGCCTGGAATTGAGTGCCATACCCACGAGTACATTCGGACAGGGCACCTCGACAGCAAATTTGGCTTTGATCCGAATCAAATCTCGGCGCTGTTAGACTTTGCCGTTCAGCATTCCCAGGTCAACTGGGTCGGTTTTCATGCCCACATTGGCTCTCAAATTTTTGAGTTGCAGCCGCACCAAGATTTGGCAGGCGTGTTGGCGGACTGGCTGGCGGCGGCGATCGCGGCTGGGCTACCCATGAACGAGCTAAATGTTGGGGGCGGCTTAGGGATTCGCTACGTTGAGTCAGATCAACCGCCCAGTATTACAGACTGGGTGAAAGTCGTGGCTGAAAGCATTGCGGCTGCTTGCCAAGACCGGGGTCTACCGCTGCCCAAACTAATTTGTGAGCCAGGTCGGTCTTTAATTGGCCCGGCTTGTGTGACTGCCTATACGATTGGCGGACATAAAGAGGTGCCCGGCATCCGTACCTATGTGGCGGTTGATGGCGGCATGTCAGATAACCCGCGACCGATTACCTATCAGTCAGCTTACCGAGCTGTTGTTGGCAATCGGATGGCTGCTCCGGTCAGCCAGACTGTTACCGTGGCGGGGAAGCACTGTGAATCTGGAGATATTCTGCTCAAAGATGCCCAACTTCCGGTGACTGAACCTGGCGATATTCTCGTCGTGATGACAACTGGAGCCTACAATTACAGCATGGCTTCCAACTATAACCGTTTGACTCGACCAGCGGCGGTGCTGGTGCACTCAGGCGAAGCCAACCTGATCTTGAAGCGGGAGACCTATCAAGATTTGGTTAAAAATGATTTGCTGCCAGAGCGACTAGTTTAAAACCTGCATTGCCTGCAATGTTTGATTGTTGATATTAATCTGGCTTGTTTGATCAAATTTCCGTAAGGCTCAACATTTTCCCAAGGCGCAATGGCAGGCTTACAGCAAGGGCTGATATACCAGAACGGGACTCAGGGCTGGTTAAGCGCGATCGAGCCTAGTCATTTAGCCCTGCTGATCCGACCGCTGCTGGGGCCGTTTTTACTGGGATTGCTAGATCTCACCTTGGTGTTGGGCCTCACCTATATGGTGCTGCTGGTGATTGCCGAGCGGCGCACCCTATGGATGATCAGAGGATTCATTTTTTTGATGCTGGCCACGGTGGGCAGTCAAATCCTGCGGCTGAATTTGCTCACCTTTGTGTTAACTAACTTGGTGATTGGTTCGGCTGTGGCGCTGTCGGTAATTTTGCAGTCAGAAATCCGCTGGTTTTTGGAGCAATTAGGGCGTGGTCAAATTCTTGTGCTGCTCAGACCGAGTCAACGATTGACCCTCAAAACCGATAATGTAGTGGATGAAATTGTTGAAGCAGTCAAGGAACTCTCTCAAAATCGAACCGGTGCACTGCTGATCTTAGAAACCAGCAGTCTACCGATGGATGAACGAGATTTTTCTGTGCCGGGGGTAAAGTTGAATGCGGATGTCTCGAAAGAGCTAATTCAAACTATTTTTCAGACCTCGACGCTGTTGCACGACGGGGCGCTCTTAATTCGCGGCTCCCGAATTGTCGCGGCTAGCGTGATTCTGCCCCTTTCAGAACGAACGGCCTCTCGGCAATTAGGAACACGACACCGAGCGGCAATGGGAATTACAGAGCGAGTAGAAACCTGTGCCTGTATAGTTGTATCTGAAGAAACGGGTTCGATTTCACTAGCAGAGAAGGGGGTACTGAACCGACCCCTAACCAGCAGTAAGCTGAAAGAGCTACTAGAGACTCGCCTACTTGACTCGGTAGAAAGTGAGACTGAGACAACCGGTTTGCGAGGTCTATGGCGGAAAGTTCAAGCTAAAATTTTTACCCCTGGCTTTCGTCGTTTACTTCGCTTCCCTGCCTTTCGCAAAAAAACATGACTGCTAAACCGACCTTACTGCGAGACCTGCCGGCTGATCTGGATGTGAAACGCCTACCCAGACATGTGGCGGTGATTATGGATGGCAATGGCCGCTGGGCTAAGCAGCAGGGCTTGCCGCGGATTATGGGGCATCGTCACGGCGTGGACACGCTAAAAGAACTGCTGCGCTGCTGCAAAGATTGGGGAATTGAAGCGCTGACCGCCTACGCCTTTTCGACTGAGAATTGGGGACGACCGCTGGCGGAAGTTGAGTTTTTGATGACGCTATTTGAGCGAGTGCTGCGGCGAGAACTGAAAGAACTGATCAGCGAAGGAGTCCAAATTCACTTTGTCGGCGACTTGGGGTCGCTGCCAGAGTCACTGCAAGAGGAGATTGAGCGGGCGATGTCGGCTACTCGCCATAACCAAACGATTCGGTTTACGGTGGCAACAAACTACGGCGGCAGAAGAGAAATTCTGCAAGCCTGTCGGGCGATCGCAGAACAGGTCGAAAAAGGCCAACTCCAGGTGGTTGATATTGATGAGGCCCTGTTTGAGAGGCATCTCTACACTGCTGGCACCTGCGATCCTGACCTGTTGATTCGGACAAGCGGAGAAATGCGGGTCAGTAATTTTTTGCTGTGGCAAGTTGCCTATTCTGAAATCTACGTGACTGAAACGCTGTGGCCAAATTTCGATCGCCAAGAGTTTCATCGAGCGCTGTCTGACTATCAGCAGCGCCACCGGCGGTTTGGGCTTGTATAAAAGGCGCTGATTAGATCAGATTTGCAGACAATAACCGCAGCTCAAGCATAAGAGGCTGGATTCAAGACTGGCGGGGCGGCAGGCGTTTGCTGGCTTGAACTGGAGGCTGTCGGATCGGTTTTAATTCTTCAAAGCTACTCTTAATTGCCCCGGCGATCGGAATGGATAAAACCACGCCCAGTAAGCCAGCCATCCGCGCTCCAATCAATAAGGCGATAAACTGCCAGAGTGGGTTCAGCCCAATCATGTTGCCCAACAATTTTGGGGCTAGCAGGTTGTCTTTGACCTGTTGCAGGACGATCGCAGCGATGCCAACTAAGATTGCTAGCCGGAGGCTCTGCAAGATCACCAACAGGACAACAATGCCGATCCCTAGGGTTGCCCCAACGACTGGAATCAGTTGAGAGGCTGCAATTAGGAGGGCAAATAGAAAGCCAAAGTTTACCCGAAAAAACATCATCACTGGCAGCATGGCCAGGAACATAAACAGCGCGAGCAGCAACTGCACAATAAAAAAGCGCTGAAAGTTAAACCGTAGCGATCGCCCAATCACGGCACCAAATGGCGCAGGCAGCAGGTTGATTAGCCCTTGCCACAGCCGTCCGCCATAAAACAGCATGTAGAAAGCCAGCACCAAAATTAAGACCATATCTAGCAGCCGCCCTAAGGTTCCGATCGCAAACCCCGGCAGTAGCTCCAGCAGGGCTTGGGCTCTGACTGTGAGTTGGGTTCTAATTTCCTCCAGATTGAAATACAGGCTATGGCTATTGGCAAATCGGCTTAAGCCAGCCAAATTGCGATCGCCATTTTCGAGCCAGCCTGGCAGTCCTTGCAAAAGTTGAGTTGCCTGTTGAATCGTCAAGGGTATTAGCACAAAGCCAGCAATTCCCAAGGCAGCCAGCGTAATCAACAGCACTAGCAAAATTGCCTGATCGCGTCTCAGACTTAGCCGCTGTAATCCTTCGACAATGTTGTTGAGTAGAAAAGCCAGAATTGCCGCCACCGTAATCACGGTCAGCACATACTCGAAATAGCTAAAAATCTGGGCAAGAATCCAAACATTGAGAGCAACCAGCGGAACGCTAAGCCCCAGAATCAAGTAGCGGCGAAAGGAGTCAGAGGAGCGCACAGGTGTTGCCTGCCAAAAGATAATTCAGCCGAAAATTATGCCTGCCCGTACTTGAAGTACCAGCCAACTCCCACCAATAGGATAATCGCGATCGCCCCGAAGCCAAGCGGGCTAGGATACCAAAATGCAGCTTCTAAATGATTAATGTAGCCGGGTTGGAGTTGCCAAGTCAGCGTCCGCCCCTGCCGCTGGACGCCTGGATTAATCAAAGTAGTGGGTGCGTCTGGGATAGAGAGGCTGCGCGCTCCCCAAGGCGTTTTGAGGTTAAAGCTCATCTCTAACAATGAGCTGGGGCTGAGCAAAACATCCCCCGTTGCCGAGTGCACCCCCAGCGATCGCAAGTCGAGGTCATAGCTGAGCCGATCGCGAAACAGCAGCAAGAAATTTTGCTCAGCTACTTCTAAATGGGAGGCGATCGCCGGCAAAGGTAAGGATTGAGCTTGATTAGCACCCTCGGCTAAAGGCTGAAAAAAGCGATTTAACTTTGTTGCCAAATCCATACCGTTCGCAAACGGCAAAATCACTTCTAATTCTTGGGGATTAATTTTCTGAGTCCGTCCTCCCACTTGCTTGACTTGGCGCTGAATTTGCTCTAGCCAGCCCTGAGATTTTTGGCTAGCAGCCAGCGATCCAGCTAATTGCAGGTGTTGCCTCACTTCTCCACCGCCCTGACCGGCAAAATTAATTTCGAGGTCAGAGCGAACGCAGCCAGAAATCAGCAGTGATATTGCGAGTAGACCCAGCACAAACCAACGTCTGAGCGGTGGGACTAACAGTTGGCGGCTGGCAAAGGTTTGCCCTAGTTGCTTGCGATCGACGGACTTACTCAGCATCATGAATCTGGTAACGGTGAGCATTGTTCCCAGCATACCGCCGCCGTAACCTCACCAGCGTGAGTGTCGTGATCTGATTTGGATTCTGATTTAGATTATGCCGTGATTTTTGCGGCTTCCAGCCAAAGCGGATAGATAATTTTCAATCGCATAAGTTTAGGGGCGATCGCCGTTTACGATGAGTAGGTATAGCGAACGTGCTTAGGATGCAGCTTATGTCATTCTCTGGTGGCTATCAAAGCAAGGTGCTCAAGTTTGTGGTGCAGCAGTCGCGCCAATTGAGCGATCGCCTGCAACAGCAAGCCCGACAGACTAAGGTGGCAACAGTCTGGGGGCTACAGGTGCTGCTGTATCCGTTCTATCGCCTGCTGCAAACCACCCGCAGCCAACCCTTCAGACAAGCAGTAGCAAATGGCTGGAGTCAGCTTCAGCGGCTCAAAGGCACTCCAGATACCGTTGATCAGCCGCCCGCAGATACGCCGATTCAGCGAGTGTTAGCAGCGATTCAATGCCACTGGTTAGCGCCTGCTGCTAGTTCAGCCCTAGCGATTGAGTCAGTCACTAACCCAGCGATCGCCACCGTCGAAATTCAACCCCTGCGCCGCTTATCGCTGTTGGCCAAAGCTCGCCAAAATTTGAGTCGGCTTTGGCAGCAGGTTAGCCACCACCTGAGATCTGATTTGGGATCTAATCTTAGTTTGGCAGTGGCAGAGGGCAGTCAGCTATCTGCGCCTACCCAGATTCAAGGCATTGCTACCCATTTGCCCAATCGGCATCTGGTGCTGGTGACAACCCAAAATCAAGTTTTAGATATTTTGACCCCCCAGCAGCAGCACCAGCTCCAGCAATGGTTGATCTGGGAGTTCGCTGAGTATTGCCGTCAACTCCGGAGAGCCTATCGTCTAGCTGGACAAACTATCTCATTACCGCAGTGGGGCACTGCCAATGCCTTGCCAGGGCGATCGCCTGCCTTATCCGCTTCAGCCCCCAAACCCGCACTGCCAGCCCAAAAAGTCCGTCAATTGCGCCCGGCCCTGCCAGCCCTACCCGTTTGGAATGCCCTCTGGCAGAAGGTAAAAGCAGGCGTGAGTCAACTGGACGATCGATTGGCCCTAACTGCTTTGCCGCCTGCGCTCAAATCACCAAATCTGCCGCAACCTCAACTGCCTGTAGTCAGTCTGCCTGGACTTGCGTCTCTCTTCCCGCCCGTCACCCCAGCCGGAGCCATTCAGATTAAAGAAGCAAAGCCGCCAATTCACCCCACAGCAGCAGCTAAATCTGAGCTAACCCCCCGTCACAGCTTTGCTGTCGCTGGTGCGGCCGGCATCGAAATTGAAGCCGAAGCCTTTGTAATTGGCTATGAAAAGCATTTCCTAGAGAGAATTTTAGAAGGCTTAGATCGGCTGATGGTTGGGTTGGAAGCGATCGTTGCTGTGCTCTGGCAAAAGCTATCCACGATTGAGCAGATCCGCCGCTGGCAGCAGTGGCTGAGCCGCTTCTTTTCGTTGTAGGCAAGGGCGATCGCGAAAACTTTGCTTAGAACACCCGCTGCTGAGTAACAGTCTCTTGGGCTACGTTGCTGTTTTCAGATTCCCCTAAATCCCCCTTAAAAAGGGGGACTTTGAAGTCTGAAGCCCCCTTTTTAAGGGGGTTGGGGGATTGTGCAAAGCACACGCTGCGCGAACAAGGTTTCAGGCTTCACCCGCGAACCGCCAAAAGGAATAGAGCATAAAAATTTTAATTTTTGTGCTGTGATCTAAATCATTTGAGCGGCTCGTAATTGTCCGCAGGCAGCATTTTGATCTAAGCCGCGCGATCGGCGAATGCTAGCAGCAATATTTTTATCTTGGAGAATTTCTAGAAAAGCCTGCATCCGTCGCCCATCCGGGCGCTGATAATCAACTTCGCTAATCGGATTGTAGGGAATTAAATTAATGTGACTTTGCCATCCCTTCAAATGCTGGGCTAGCTCTTGGGCGTGCTGAGGCAGGTCATTCACCCCCGCCAGCAAAATGTATTCAAACGTCACTCGCCGTCCGGTTAGGCTGACATAGTCTCGACATTCTTGCAGCAGTTCTGCCAGCGGGTAGGCTTTGGCGCTGGGAATCAGTTGGTTGCGGAGCTTCTGATTCGAGGCGTGTAAGCTGACAGCCAAAGTCGCTTGGAGATGGTAGTCTGCCAAGCGGCGAATTTTGCCAGGGATGCCGACAGTAGAAATTGTCAGCGATCGCTGACCAATTCCAATATCTTGATTGATTGATTGAACCGCCCCTAGAACCGCCTCTAGGTTCAACAGCGGTTCGCCCATCCCCATGAACACGACATTACTCACCCGCTGCTGAAAGTCTTCCTGCACCGTCAGCACCTGATCGACAATCTCATGGCGGGCCAGGTTACGGGTAAATCCACCTTTGCCGGTCGCACAAAAATCGCAGCCCATCGGGCAACCCACTTGGGATGAAACGCAGACCGTCAAGCGCTTAGCCGTTGGAATGCCAACCGCTTCCACAATTTGCCCATCGCTCAACCGGAGTAGATATTTGACCGTGCCATCGTGGGCTGGCGATCTTAGATCCACGGTGGAGCGCCCAATTTCTACTGCTGCCACCTGGGTGCGCCAAGCCTGCGGAAACACCGTAATTTCTTGCAGTGAGCGCGCCCCTTTTTGATAAATCCACTGGTGTAACTGCTGCCCCCGGTAGGTTGGTTGCTGCTGACTGGCTATCCAAGCGGTCAACTCAGTCTTAGAAGCGCCCAACAGAGGGGGCAAGCTGGCGGATAGAGGTTCAGCAGATTCAGCGATCGGCAGCAGTGCCATAGGGATACAAGGAGTGATGATAGTAACAATTAGGGAGTAGTTGTTTTGGCCGGAGCTTGTTGCTTAGCGCAGAACTCAACGCTGTCATTCAGTGCCTTGACGTTGACGGCTTGGGCGTCTGTCAACTTCTCACCTGCCGACAGCGACTTATCAAGTCCGACAAAGTCATCTAAAGTCAGCCGAGTTTGAATTTGATCGATCGCGCATTGGCAGTAGCTATCCACAACCGTGGCCGAAAGGCTAGGGGCTGACTGTTTGGCGCTGGCAGCGCAGGCGTCCTTAAAATCAGAGACAACTTTGGGGGGATAGGTTTCGGCTTGAGCGATCGCTGTGTTTCCCAACACCAAAGACATCGCGACTAGAGGCATCATCGACAAAAACTTCATGCACTAACCTCACAGAAAAAGTTACATCACTACTGTACACACTCACAGCCCGGTCGTCCTCTTTCGATAGGGAGCGACTGAATTGTCAGAACACAGATGAGAGGCTAGACGATTTTACTAGACATGAAGTGCCCGCCAAAATCGTCCTCAGCAATATTTCGGAACCAATATTTAGGCATCCGGTAAACACCCCCTGAGGTTTACGGTTCACCCCATGTCTGGTTCAGCAGCAGCAGTCTAAAGTAGTAAGTGTCGAAGGCAAACGAGATTCCGCAAAGGTTCTAGCTTCTGAACGCAGGGTGATTCTAGACTTTTGCCGGCTCTGATTTGCGCTTTGACCAACTCCATTTTTCTGAAACAACAAAGGTGGTTAATTCTATGGCTATTGTGCGTTGGCAGCCGTTGTATGAACTGAATACGCTCAGTCGAGAAATGAATCGCTTGTTTGAGCAACTGCCTCAACTGATGGACACTCCAGACCTGCTGAATCAAGGCAATGGCTGGGTACCTGCGATCGAGGTCAAGGAAAGCGATGCTGAGATTATCTTACGGGCTGAAGTGCCTGGTTTGAGGGCTGAAGACTTGGATGTGCAAGTGACTCGTAATGCTGTCGCTATCTCTGGCGAACACCGCTACGAGAAAAAAACAGAGGACAAAGGCTACTTTCACTCGGAGTTCCGCTATGGCAAATTCCAGCGGATTGTGCCATTGCCCAGCAAGGTGGAAAACGAGCAAGTGCAAGCTGAGTTCAAAGACGGCATTCTAACTCTGACGTTGCCCAAAGCAGCGGATGAGCGCCGGAAAGTGTTTCGGGTTGACCTGAATCAACCGAAGCAGCTAGAGAACGGACAGGGTTAGGTTCCGTCTCCAGGGTTGATTTTTCATTGATAAGACCGATGAAAAATCAACCCGATACATTCCTCTCTAAGATTGACCCAAGCCTGAATGAGGGCGGTTCAGGTTCGGTAAATACCCCTTCATCAGAAGGGGACTGCGATCGCAGTATAGAGAGGAGCGTAAACAGATAGCAGACCGCTAGTTGTACTGGCTAGCAATTCGTCCTAGAGACATCGGCATTTTTAAAAGGAGCCAAAGAATCGTATGGCAAAAGTTGTTGGAATTGACCTGGGTACTACTAATTCGTGCGTGGCAGTGATGGAAGGGGGCAAGCCAACTGTGATTGCCAACGCTGAAGGGTTTCGGACGACTCCCTCAGTGGTTGCCTTTGCCAAAAATGGCGATCGCTTGGTCGGGCAAATTGCCAAACGCCAGTCGGTGATGAATCCAGAGAACACTTTTTATTCTGTGAAGCGCTTCATCGGTCGCCGCTTTGATGAAGTAACCCATGAAGCAACTGAAGTTTCCTACAAAATCTTAAACGTCAACGGCAACGTCAAAATTGACTGTTCTGCGGTTGGCAAGCAATTTGCGCCGGAAGAAATTTCGGCTCAGGTCTTGCGGAAGCTGGTCGAAGATGCCAGTAAGTATCTAGGCGAAACTGTTACCCAAGCAGTCATTACCGTGCCAGCCTACTTCAATGACTCCCAGCGCCAAGCCACCAAAGATGCTGGCAAAATTGCTGGGGTTGAGGTGCTGCGGATTATCAACGAACCGACGGCGGCTTCCTTGGCTTACGGCTTAGACAAGAAGAGTAATGAAACCATCTTGGTCTTTGACTTGGGTGGTGGGACGTTTGACGTTTCGATTCTGGAAGTTGGCGACGGTGTATTTGAAGTTCTCTCAACCTCTGGTGATACTCACTTGGGGGGCGATGACTTCGACAAGAAAATCGTTGACTACCTAGCTGAAGAGTTTAGGAAAGCGGAAGGCATTGACCTGCGCAAAGACAAGCAAGCCCTCCAGCGGCTAACCGAAGCGGCTGAAAAAGCCAAGATTGAGCTTTCGAGCGTCACCCAAGCAGAAATCAACCTGCCCTTTATTACAGCGACTCAAGACGGGCCGAAGCACCTCGACACGACGCTGTCGCGGGCGAAGTTTGAAGAACTCTGTTCTGATTTGATTGATCGTTGCCGAATCCCAGTTGAGAACGCTGTTCGCGATGCCAAAATTGACAAATCCAGCCTTGATGAAGTGGTGCTAGTCGGTGGTTCAACCCGGATTCCCGCCATCCAAGAACTGGTCAAGCGAGTCTTGGGCAAAGATCCTAACCAAACTGTCAACCCAGATGAAGTGGTAGCCGTTGGGGCTGCGATTCAAGCCGGTGTGCTGGCGGGTGAAGTCAAAGACATTCTGCTGCTCGATGTCACCCCGCTGTCTCTGGGGGTTGAAACCTTGGGCGGTGTGATGACCAAAATCATTCCCCGCAACACGACCATCCCGACCAAAAAATCGGAGGTGTTCTCGACGGCAGTTGATGGGCAAGCCAACGTCGAAATCCATGTCCTGCAAGGTGAGCGGGAAATGGCCAACGACAACAAAGACTTGGGCGTGTTTCGGTTAGATGGAATTCCGCCTGCTCCTCGTGGCGTGCCTCAAATTGAAGTCACCTTTGACATTGATGCCAACGGGATTCTCAATGTCAAAGCCAGAGACAAAGGCACAGGCAAGGAACAGTCGATCAGCATTACGGGCGCTTCGACCCTCCCCTCGGATGAGGTTGACCGGATGGTGCGCGAAGCCGAACAAAATGCTTCGGCAGATAAAGAACGGCGCGAAAACATCGAAACCAAAAACCAAGCTGATTCTTTGGCCTATCAGGCTGAGAAACAACTGGCTGAACTGGGCGATAAGGTTCCTGCTGCTGAAAAAGACAAGATCCAGAGCATGATCTCTGAATTGCGAGAAGCGATTTCCCAGGAGAACTACAGTCGGATCAAAACTTTGACAACTGACCTCCAGCAAGCGCTTTATACCCTCAGCACTAACCTCTACCAGCAAAGCGGTGGCGGTGATGCTCCTCCCCCTCCCGGTGATGGGGGTGCTGGCCCCAGCGATGGCGGCGGCTCAGGTGACGATGTGATTGATGCTGAGTTCTCTGAAACGAAGTAGTTAATGACTTGATCTAGATTGATGATTAAAGCCCTCCTTGGCAATCCAAGGAGGGCTTTAATCATCATGCGGGGGTTTCAAACAACAAACTGGCTCAGGGTCAGCGTAAGCCGCTAACGCCAATCTTGCCAATTGTTGTTAAAGATTGACATGTCAGGAAAAGCGATCGGGTTGCCATTGTCCACCAAGCGACGCTGTAAAGCTGCCAAGGGCTGCTGATTCGGGCGCGGAATATTCTCAACCAGTTGATAAGGCAAGATCCCGGCTTCAAGCACGAAGGCGGCCGTGGTGCCAGCCGCAGCCCCAGCCGACCATTCAATCGAATGGACGCGATAGGCAGCGGCTGCAATGTGGCTAATCGCAATGTTTTTGCCAGTGACTAGCAAATTATCAATCCGGGGCGGAATCATTGCCCGCAGCGGAATCTGAAAGGGGTAAGTTTCATCAGCTCCTTGTCGCTCGCCGGGGCGCTCGATGTTGCCGGGCTTTTCTGGCGGAGAATAGAGCATACAGGGATGGAAGTCGATGTTGTAGTTGCCAATCCCCACGCTGTCAGGATAGATTCGGGCCCGCGATCGCCAATCGAGGGTTTCTGGGGTCAATTTGCCAAGAATCAGATCAATTGTCTTCAGTCCGGCCATGGCTACGGCTAGGTTGTAGTAGGTTTCCGGCTTCAGCGTGCCAGCGTAAAAGGGGTCTTGGTAGTTTTTGCGCGAAACATCAGTTTCATTAATCTCAAATCCTTGGTTGTAGGCAAAGTCTGCCCGCCCAATCAGCCGCCGTCCTTCTCGAATGTAGGGGTACTTTGATAAGCCGTGCGCGGTGCCCATTGGCGAAGCCAGCCCCTGCAAGTAGCGCAGATTCGGCCAGGGGCGCTTGCTGTCCGGGCCCAATTTAGAATCGGTCGTGCCTGCCAGCAGCCAATAGTAATAGCCCTGGGCTAGTTCTTCTGCTCCGCGCAAACTCTCGACCCGCAGCCCCCCCTGCCAACCCCCCGGTGCTAATTGGCCTTGGGACGACAACTGGTCTTGGGTGTAAACAAAATTGTCGATCGCCGTGCCTGGCCCATAGTCGTTGCCGCCGCCCCAGTTTTGCATCGAAATATCCCCCGGCGTTACACTTTCAGAGGCTTGACCGAGCTTGGCGCTAAAAATGCGCCGATAGCTAAACACAAGGGCTGGCGTTTGGGCGTAGCGGGGGGCATCGTAGCTATAAAAGGCTTGGTATTGAGGATAAAAACTTGGCATCAGCGCAGTTTGCGGTTGGGCAGTCGCTTCAATCGCAAAGGTGTAGGTAAAGGCTTGCGGACAGTAAGCATAGGCCGTCGCGCTAGAAGCAGAAGGATCGCTGTAGGTGAGGGGATCAATTCCCAGCCGGTGGGGCAAGTTGGCCAGCCCCAACAGTTCGCCAGTTTCGGTCGCTTCCACCACGATCCATTGCCCCGTTGCGGGCGGACGCAACTGAATCATTGTTTTCTGGAACAGCTTTGAGTCTTGCTCACTGTAGCTATCGGCCAACGTCTGGGAGAGCGGATAGGTGTTCAGGGGCGGCGCACTAGGGGCAGGACGATGCTGAATCGCTCGTACCGATTGAATTTGCTGCCCTTGACCAACGGGCTGAATTTGTAAATCTTTGACCACGGTGTTGGGAAAGAACTGTAACTTGCCTTTTCCGTGTTTGGCCGCTTCAGCCAGCATCTCCGTTAAAACTTGATGCCCTTGTGCGGGCAGAAAGCAAACCAGACTGACCCAACAATCTCCTGGTTGGGGATTGTCGGACAGAGCAATCAATCGCTGGCGCATTTCCAAGTAGCCTTTCGGAAAGTAAAGCCGCGATCGCTGAGTCGGGCGCTCATCCAAGGCGGATGTGCCTTGAGCAGAAACTTGTCCGCCTAGCCAATCGGTAATTTCCGTCAGGCAAACATTCCGTCCCGCCTTTAAGGCTTCGTAAGCTGCTGCCACCCCAGCCAGCCCACCGCCAACCACCAACACATCGCAGGTGGCTTCCTGATCGATCGGGCGCGGGGCAGCTAGCCCGCTTGAGCCAACGGTGATAAGACCACAGCTAATCAGAATAGAAAGACCAGGAACAACACAGTTGATTGAATTTATGACCTTTTTCGCCCCCCAGCCCCCAAATTTGGGGGAGTGACTTCTGAAGTCCCCCAAATTTGGGGGATTTAGGGGGCGACTGCTTAACTCCTCGAGCAAAGGGAAGCGCATAGTTGTACCTTGCACGTCAGCAAAACTTCTAGGACTAATCCTACTGATTTACTGAGGAGCGGATTAAAAATGCAGATTAGTATTTACCCAATTGCGGTTGAGAAATAGAGCTATTGCCAACAGTAAGTTTTGGATTTGACAATCCATTCACAGGTAGAGGCAAGCACCAGAACCAGGCTATACTGCCTTGGGCGGTTGGTTTTGCAAGGAACTTAGCATGGTAGCAGTAGCGGTTTTGGCGGCAGGGCGGGGAACGCGCATGAAGTCGAGCTTGCCCAAGGTTTTACATGCTTTGGGTGGGCGATCGCTGGTGGAGTGGGCGATCGACAGCACGGCTGAAATTGCCCCCTCGCGACAAATTGTGATTGTTGGCTATGGCAGTGAGCTGGTGCGCCAAGCTCTAGGACACCTGGCTGGGGTCGAGTTTGTTGAACAAACCCAGCAGCTTGGCACTGGTCACGCCGTCCAGCAAGTGATGCCCCTGCTAGCCGGATTTGAAGACAATTTACTGGTGCTAAATGGCGATGTTCCCCTTCTGCGTCCGCAAACCCTCAAACTGCTGCTAGAGACTCACCGCCAGAATGGCAATGCAGCGACAATTTTGACGGCTCAACTGCCTGACCCGAAGGGCTATGGGCGAGTGATTTGCGATGGCAACAATATCCTCAAGCAAATTATTGAAGACCGCGACTGCACCCCAGCTCAAAAGCAAAATCGGCGGATTAATGCCGGAGTTTACTGCTTTCGCTATCCAGACTTGGCCAGGGTGCTGCCGCAACTGCAAACCAACAACGACCAGCAGGAATACTACCTCACCGATGCCGTCAATTTTCTATCCCCCGTAATGGCGGTTGATGTAGACGACTACGAAGAAATCTTGGGCATCAACGATCGCAAACAATTGGCAACGGCCTACGCGATTTTGCAAGGTCGGATCAAAGACCACTGGATGGCGGCGGGCGTTACCCTGGTTGATCCAGAGAGTACGACGATTGACCATACGGTGCAAATTCAACCAGATGTGGTGATTGAACCGCAAACCCATCTGCGCGGCCAAACTGTGATTGAGTCAGGCAGCCGAATTGGCCCTGGCAGCCTGATCGAAAACAGCCAAGTTGGCCCCGAAGCAACGGTACTTTACTCCGTGATCAGAGACAGTCGGATCCTGGCAGGCTCAACGGTTGGCCCCTATGCCCACTTACGGGGTCATGCCGAAGTTGGCTCCAACTGCCGAATTGGTAATTTTGTTGAGCTAAAAAATACCAGTCTCGGCGATCGCACGAATGTTGCTCACCTCTCGTACTTGGGCGATACTACCGCCGGAACGCAGGTGAATATCGGCGGCGGCACAATTACCGCCAACTACGATGGGGTGAAAAAGCACCGCACCCACATTGGCGATCGCAGCAAAACTGGCGTCAATAATGCCCTAGTTGCCCCCTTAACGATTGCCGAAGATGTGACGATCGCGGCGGGTTCGACGATCAACGAAGATGTGCCGGCCGATAGTTTGGCGATCGCCCGCGCCCGTCAAGTGATCAAACCCGGCTGGCGACTGCGCGCCTCTACCCCAACCCCTGACTGAACCTGATTTGAGTCATCATGATTGGAGTGGGCTTCCTTAAGGCTCACAGGTCGCAATGAGGGTAGCTACAAGATGACAGCAAAAAACGTTCTGGGAGACAGCTTAGAAACCTGCTGCACCGCCCCGATGACTGGCTTTTTCCGGAATGGGCGATGTGAAACCGGCCCACAAGATACGGGTGTGCATGTTGTCTGCGCTCAAGTTACGGCTGAATTTCTCGCCTTTACTCGATCGCGCGGCAATGACCTCAGCACTGCGTCCTTTAGCTTTCCGGGGCTAAAACCGGGCGATCGCTGGTGCTTGTGCGCTGCTCGCTGGCAAGAAGCCTTAGCTGCTGGTGCGGCCCCGCCCGTTCTGCTGTCTGCCACCCACGAGTCCGCTCTCAGCATTATTGCTCTGGATGATCTAAAAGCTCATGCCTTAACCCACCCGCTCTAATTTGTAAAATTCCGGTTAAGCAAAGCAGTATGCTCGCATCCACTCAACCAAGATAATGCCTGCCGATCAGATGGACTCTCAGCCAATCCGCTTCCTGCGATTCTAATAGCGCTCAAAGAGAATCCGAAAGCGCTTGAGCCGTCGAATCCCATGCTCAACTTTCACCCGCTGTTGAGCTAAGGCGCGATTCGTTTGTTTGTCAGCGTTTTCATCGGGGTAAATTCCGGGGTAAGTTTACAACCCCAGACAGCCCTAACGACCTATCTTCATTGGCTTACTGACAACCAATAACACCTTCAGGAGTCCTCTATCAAACTCCCAAAAGCCTTACAAATTATTAGTTCCCCAACTAATCGGAGCGACACGATTTGAACGTGCGACCCCCACTACCCCAAAGTGGTGCGCTACCAAGCTGCGCTACGCCCCGGAACGGTCTTACATCTTACCATACATGCATGAGTGAGGCAGGACTATCCAAAGAAGTCTGCAAAACTTGGGCAGCTTCAATCAAGCCAGGTAAGACATGGGCCGGCCAGCGCGCTTCTACTTGCCGACCGGTGAGCACAATCAGGTATAAGTCATAGTTTTGAGGGTAGCCACTTACCTGCATCCACAGCAAATCGGTGCTGGTTTCACAGGCGATCGCCTCTTCAGCCATCAACGCTTCAGCCATCTGCTCGACCGTTGCCACCAATTGAGCAAGCAAACGGCAAAAATCGGCAAATTCTTCCTCAGTTAGCTCTACAGCCCAGTCCTCTGTGCCAGCCAACCCCTTAAAATCAGCCGCCTCTGAGTCCCAACCCAAGCGCCAGCCAACTCCCTGCTTTAGTAGTTTGCCCATCATCAAGGCATCAGCAACTGAGCGCCTCCGGTTGGGCGAGGCTGCGCTGGCGTTAAAACAGACGGAGGGGATAGCAGTTGAGCATCACCGCTGCGGGGTAAGGGTTGTAACGTTGGCTTGGCGACGGGTGCAGGCGCCGGCGGCGGGCTGGGGCTGACAGCAGGCGGCAGTGGAGTTGTTGTCACCTGCGAGGCCCCACCTGCATAAATATCGACCAGAGCTTGCAGCAGACTATCTCGCTGTTGACGGTTAAGCTTGCGAATAATTGCCCGATCGCCATCAAGTGGATTAGTTTTTAGAAAAGCTTTGCCTGGATAAGCTCCTGGCTCCAGAAAATCATTTGTGCCGAGGTAATCTGCGAAGGTAACTTTCCAATCGAGCCGAAATTGCGGTGTCCGCCCTTTGACGGTGGTGTGATACTGGATAAAGCGCTCAACCAGCGTACTGTCCGTTGCTTGCTGATTATTATCTTTGCGGAGGTATTGATTTTCGAGTGGGAACTCCGGCAAGCGCTGATAAACTTGGTCAGCTACTTTGCGAGGGCTAACGCCAGTTTGAGCGATCGCAGCCGGAGGCAGTGCCGAAACGCTGCTGAGTGCTACAGACGCGGCAAACACTACAGTACCAAGACAAAGTAAACCAGCTAACCTCAACATCTCCGCTCACTCCCTGTCAACTGGTTAGAGCGAAGAATCATCAATAATTTCTGGCTGGAGCAATTCATCAGACATTTCAACGATTGCCTGCAAAACCGACTTGATTCCAGAATCGTCGTAGTCTTCTTCGTTGTAGCGACGCTGCTTGGCTCGGTTCGCCACTTGAACCGTAATCCGGTAGCGATTAGAAGATGCTTCAATCAACTCTTCCGCCCGCCGCATAATTTGGGCTGTGTTGAGAGGATGACGCTTGTGCATAAATTCAAAATCCTGGGTTACAGAGTAAATGGCGATCGCCTACCTTGCCAATTTAACTCGATCTGCTAGCGATCGGCTAATTTATCGTCGTCGCTTTTGGTCAAGTCGTTTTGTTGGGGCACGAGTCAATCAAATCAATCTAAGTTTTTGGCACTAAGCGGTAAACCTCTCAATAATGCCACCCCCAATCAGCAGGTCGTCTTGGTACCAGACGGCTGCCTGCCCAGGCGTAATCCCAAACTGCGGCTGATCAAAAATTAGCTTCACCCGATCAGGTTCAGCTAGGGGCACCACCGTCACAGGCACTGCCGCCGAACGATAGCGAATTTGCACTTCCGCTCGCAATGGAGCGCTAGGCGCAGCCAGGGATGACCAATTCACCCGTTGCAGCGTGCATTCTGGCTGTTGAGCCGTGTCGCGATCGCCAACAATCACCCGGTTCATGACCGGATCTAGGCCAATCACGTACAGCGGCTGAGCAGCCGCTACTCCCAGCCCCTTGCGCTGGCCAATCGTGTAGTGGTGAACGCCTTGGTGATGTCCAAGCACCTGCCCAGCCTGATTCACAATTTCTCCCGCTTGGGGGCGTATATATTGATCCAAAAAAGTCTGCATTGAACCGTGGCGCTCGACCAAGCATAAATCTTGGCTCTCCGGCTTGTCAGCAGTGTGTAAATTAAAAGCCGCCGCAATTTGACGCGTTTCAGCTTTGGTTTGCTCACCTAAAGGAAATAGGGTGTGCGCCAAGTGATTTTGGGTTAAATCGTAGAGAAAGTAGGACTGATCTTTGTGACGGTCAATCGCCCGCCGGAGCTGATATCGCTCCGAATCAGGGTCATAGGTGATCCGAGCATAGTGCCCCGTCGCGATCGCCTCAATTCCCAGCTCTGCCTGGGCATAGCTAAGCATCGGGCCAAACTTAACCGTGCGATTGCACTGAGAACAAGGCAACGGCGTCACCCCTGCCTGATAGCCAGCCACCAGATAATCGACAATTTGGGTCTGAAATAATTCACGCGTATCCACAACATGGTGAGGAACGCCTAAGTCTTCACAGAGCTTGGCAGCATCCACCATGCCCTCAGAGCAGCACTGGCCTTTACCTTTCATCAGCCATAGGGTCAGCCCTACCACCTGGTAGCCCTGATGGTGCAAACTGGCCGCAGCGACGGAACTATCGACTCCGCCGGAAAGACCGACGACAACCTTCTTCATTACACTCAACCTAAATTGACTTGTGCTGTCTCAAAAGCTTTAAATCTAAGCTAACATTTGCAACCCTCTGATTCTGAAGCTGCACTCTCCCAACAGCCTCAAATTGCCCAAAAATCCGTCGCAGGAGATCTTTTTCCTAAGTCTTTCCGCTTTCGCAGATGATCTGAGACAGTTGCAGGCAGATAGAATCTTGACTGTTTTACTAACACAATCACATTTTGTAGCCATGCCAGCCTTAGACCCGCTGACTCCATTATAATTTTGGTGGCTACCAGCAATTGCAAAGCGCCTCCAAACGGGGAGCGCGTACTTCCAGACGGCTTAAACTAGAGCTATGCTAGGGGGATAAGCAAAATTTGAGTTCGGTTGTAGGATTGGTTTGTTCTCTTGACAGTCATCTCTCCGAAGTCTCAGCAAGGTCGCTTTTCATTTTTGGAGATACATTGAATGTCAATTTACATCGGCAACCTATCCTACGATGCTTCTCAGGAAGATATTAGCGCCGTATTTGCCGAATATGGCACCGTCAAGCAAGTCCATTTGCCCATTGATCGAGAAACCGGTAAGAAGCGAGGCTTTGGGTTTGTAGAAATGTCAACTGATGCGGAAGAAGATGCTGCAATTACCGAGCTAGACGGAGCTGAATGGATGGGACGCCAATTGCGAGTTAACAAGGCTCGTCCGCGTACGGAAGGTGGTGCTCGCAGCGGTGGCGATTGGAAGGGAAACGATAGCTTCTCGCGTCGCTACTAAGTAGATTAATTTGAAAGCTTTGGAGGGGTTTTGGATTGCAAAACCTCTACAGGGCTATCGCCGCTAGAACACTGCCTTAGGCAGCCACAAAATATTTTAGGTTCAGGTTCAGGTCGCAAAGTTGAAGTTTACAGGGTAAATCCTCAGGAGAATGTCACATATGACCCAAGTGGTTCTCGGTCAAAACGAGGGAATTGAATCAGCCCTCCGTCGCTTTAAGCGGCAGGTATCGAAGGCTGGAATTTTAGCGGATGTTAAGCGTTATCGTCACTTTGAAACACCGCTAGAAAAGAAAAAACGCAAAGGAATTGCTGCCCGCCGTAAAAGACGGTTTCAGTAGGGAGAAAAAAATAATATGGCACGTATGTACTATGATGCTGATGCCAACCTAGACCTGCTGACGGGTAAAACGGTTGCAATCATCGGTTATGGTTCTCAAGGACACGCCCATGCTCTGAATCTGCGAGACAGCGGCGTTAAGGTGATTGTCGGTTTGTATCCTGGCAGTAAGTCTGTCCAAGCGGCTCAGGCAGAAGGTTTGTCGGTGCATTCTGTGGCGGAGGCCGCCCAGGCGGCGGATTTGATCATGATTTTGCTGCCCGACGAGGTGCAGAAATCAGTCTACCAGGCAGAAATTGCGCCCCATTTGACGGCGGGTAAAGTGTTGGCCTTTGCCCACGGTTTTAATATTCACTTTGCTCAGGTTGTCCCACCAACCGATGTTGATGTGGTGATGGTGGCACCAAAAGGGCCAGGACACTTGGTGCGGCGCACCTATACCCAAGGAGAAGGTGTACCCTGCCTGTTTGCAGTCTACCAGGATGCGTCAGGGCAGGCTCGCGATCGCGCCATGGCCTATGCCAAAGGGGTGGGCGGCACCCGGGCTGGCATTCTTGAAACCAGCTTTCGCGAAGAAACCGAAACCGATTTATTTGGCGAACAGGTTGTCCTCTGCGGCGGCTTGACAGCGCTGATTAAGGCTGGGTTTGAAACCCTGGTTAACGCTGGTTATCAACCAGAATTGGCTTATTTTGAATGCCTGCACGAAGTCAAGCTGATCGTCGATTTAATCGTGGAAGGGGGGCTGTCTAAAATGCGCGACAGTATCTCCAACACGGCTGAGTATGGCGATTTGACCCGTGGCCCCCGCATTGTGACGGATGCCACCCGGGCTGAAATGCAGAAAATCCTTCAGGAAATTCAAACTGGACAGTTCGCCCGTGAGTTTGTGCTGGAAAATATGGCCGGTCGGCCTGGGTTTACAGCCATGCGCCGCCGCGAAACAGAACACCCGATCGAAGAAGTCGGTAAAGACCTGCGAGCAATGTTTAGCTGGCTAAACAAGAATTAACCAACTGGATTGCTGAATGAGATTGCAGCTTGGAAGTTACTTTTAGATTAAGTAACTTCCAAGCTGTTTTTTGCGGCTGTGCATAAATCTAAGCCAGCCAGACAGATTCCGGTTTAGGTTTAGTTGGTAAAGCTTTGCGATCGCCAAAGCGTTTCAATTTAGTTCATCTGTGAATGGATGGTGGCATCAAAGGCTAAACTTTCAATAAAGCTTAGATATGAAATTCATCCTGAAGTTTCAATCTGAAGCATAGATCAACTTATATAAGTTGTGAGTAGTGGTCGCCCTGATCTCTGAATCGAGGCAGCAAGGCACATCCCGCTCAAAGCTGCGACAAATTTGGCCCTACCACCATGTCCAGGTTGGCTCTAGGTCGTTATCGTTACTTTAGGTTGCCTGTATGTCTGACCTTCCTTTTACCCTTGACCAGTTGCGGATTCTGAAGGCGATCGCAGCTGAAGGGAGCTTTAAGCGGGCAGCCGATAGCCTGTACGTCTCGCAACCAGCGGTCAGCCTGCAAGTCCAAAATCTAGAACGCCAGCTCGACGTGCCGCTGTTTGACCGGGGGGGACGGCGGGCCCAACTGACCGAAGCCGGGCATTTGCTCCTGACCTACGGCGATCGGATTCTGTCGCTGTGCCAAGAAACCTGTCGGGCGATCGATGATCTGCAAAACCTGCAAGGCGGCACGCTAATTATCGGTGCCAGCCAAACCACGGGCACCTACCTGATGCCAAAGCTGATTGGGCTGTTCCGGCAAAAATACCCCGACGTGGCGGTGCAATTGCATGTGCATTCCACGCGTCGCACCTGCTGGAGCGTGGTGAATGGGCAAATTGACCTCGCAATCATCGGTGGCGAAGTACCGCCAGAACTGGTTGAATCCCTCGACGTGGTTCCCTACGCCGAAGATGAATTAGTCTTAATTTTGCCTGTGATTCATCCCCTAGCTCAAGCAGATGTGATCCAGAAAGAAGACCTGTATAAGCTAGGATTTATTGCTTTAGATGCTCAGTCAACGATTCGGAAGGTAATTGATCAAATTTTGATGCGGAGTGGAATTGACCCCCGACGGCTGAAGTTAGAGATGGAACTCAACACAATTGAAGCGATCAAAAATGCGGTTCAGTCTGGGCTAGGAGCTTCGTTTGTCTCAGTTTCAGCGATCGAAAAAGAACTCCAGTTGGGGGCCCTGCGGCGAGTTGAGATTGAAAGCGTGGTGATTAAGCGAACGCTCTATTTGATCACCAACCCAAATCGCTACCGATCGCGGGCGGCAGAAATATTTAGCCGAGAGATTTTGCCCCAATTTGCTACCCTAAAACCAACCAGAGAATTAATGCCGGTTACAACGGCTGAGCCAGTCTGAGTCATCCATGGAAATTTTCTGCACCCGACCGGGTTGTAAGCGTCCTCAGAATTTTTTTGCTGACCTGGACGATGAAACCAATTTAAAGACCGTGCAGCAAAAATTTTGCGTCACCTGTGGGATGCCCTTGCTGCTGCTCGGTCGCTACCTGCCCCTAAAGCTACTGGCGCGGGGTGGGTTTGGGGCGGCTTTTTTGGCCCGCGATCGCTACACGCCGGGGATGCGAAAGTGCGTAGTCAAACAGCTCCAGCCCACAACCACCAATCCCCAACAGCTAGAGGTGGCCAAGAACCTGTTCTACCGGGAGGGAGAAGTTTTAGAAGAACTGGGTTCCCATCCCTTAATTCCGGATTTGCTGGCTTTTTTTGAGCTGCCCGTGGCCGGCAAGCAGCCGGGGGAGCAGGATAATTTTTTCTATTTGGCTCAAGAATTTATTGATGGGCAAACTTTAGAGGAAGAACTGCTGGAAAAAGGCGCCTTTTCAGCCGCCGATGTGCTGGAAGTCTTGCAGGAAATTCTACCGATTTTGAAGTTTGTGCATGAAAACGGTTCGGTGCATCGAGACATCAAACTCTCGAACATCATGCGCCAAAAGCCCAAAAACCCTGGCGGCAAAGGGAAGCTGTTTTTGCTCGACTTTGGTGCGGTTAAACAGGTCGCCAATGTCGCTGCTGCCACTGCCGCCAAAGCCACCGGCATTTACACGCCGTTTTTTGCTCCACCTGAACAAGTGCATGGCGAACAGGTGTTTCCTTCCACTGACCTCTATTCGTTGGCTGTCACCTGTATTGCCCTGTTGACTGGCAAAGGCCCGGCTGATCTTTACGATCCCTATAGTAATCACTGGCAATGGCGATCGCACCTCGGTGCTAACCCCGTGCCTGATTCCTTGGCTCAAGTTTTAGACCGGATGTTGCTGCCCGCTCCCAATCAGCGGTTTCAATCGGCTGACGAGGCGTTGAGCGCTCTCACCCCTCAGCCTGTGACTCCAACCAAACCGCCTCCTCTGCCTCCTCGTTCAACCCCACCTCCAGTCTCTTCACCCCAAGCGGTGGTTGCGACTCCTCCCCTGCCGCCCCCGGCTCAGGCCCAAAGTTCGATTTTGCCGTTTATAACCAGCTCGGCGCTGACTGGGTTTGAGGGCGGCTTATTAGCGATCGCGCTGTTGAGCCTTTCGAGCTTTTTGGGCACTGTCTATATCGGGGCAGGCGTCTGGCTATTCTTGCTGGCAGGGCTAATTTTTGTCCAAGTGCAGCATGTGTTGAAACGCCCGCAACTGCTGGTGATTTCAGTCGTGACAGCCCTGCTGGTGTTCCTATTTCCGATCTTACGGGGCGGGCAAGCACCGCTTAATGTTTTGCTACTGGCGGTCTTGATCGGTCTGGCCGCCGTTGGCTTGGGAATTATCTTTCAGTTGGTGTACGGTACGCTGTCTCGTTGGTTGTAACGTTGAGCCATGACGCAAAAAAATAATACGCCTGCTTTATTGGTTTCGTTGGCAGTCACGATCGGACTAGTGGCGGCTGGCGGCTGGTGGTTCACCCGCTCAGCCGGAGTCGATCTGGGGCAAATCCTCCAGCCCAACCAGTCTCCGCCTAGCCCAACCGCCCCAGGGGGTTCGCCTGATCCCGATTCGCCGACGGCTCAAACCTTTGCCACAGTTGCCGATGTGCCCTCTGGACTGTTTAGTTTTGGCGGCAGCACGACTTGGGCTCCAATCCGACGCGAAACTGAGCCGATTTTGCCCGTGGTCTGGCCAGAATTTAAGCTCCGCTACACTGACCCCACGAATGAGTCACCTGGATCGAGTGCTGGGATTCGGATGCTGTTGGCTGACCAAATTTCCTTTGCTCAATCGTCTCGCCCCCTCGAAGACAAAGAAATCCAACAGGCTGCCAGCCGCGGCTATCCGCTGTTGGCGATTCCGATTGCCATAGATGGAATTGCGATCGCTGTCAACCCAAATCTCAACCTACCAGGATTAACCGTCAGTCAACTCCAACAAATTTACACCGGGAAAATTACTAACTGGAGTCAGGTCGGCGGGTCAAATCAGCCGATTACCCTCTACTCTCGCCGCCCGGCCGACAGTGGTACCGTCGAGTTTTTCATTCAAGATGTGCTGAATAAACAGCCCCTTGCCTCAACGGTGCAATTTATTGCCACTACAACCCAAGCCCTCCGCAAAGTTTCGACCGATCCGGGCGGTATCTACTTTGCCTCAGCCCCCGAAGTCGTCGGTCAATGTACGGTCAAGTCTTTGCCACTGGGACGCAAGGCGGGCGAATGGGTAACGCCCTATCAACTGCCGATGGTGCCGCTATCGGCTTGTCCTGGGCAGCGCGATCAGCTTAACCGAGAGGGCTTTCAAACCGGCAACTACCCCCTGACCCGGCGACTATTTGTGATTGTCAAGCAAAATGGGCAACCGGATGAGCAGGCAGGGCGGGCGTATGCTGCCCTCATGCTGACAGACCAAGGGCAAGATTTAATTGCGAAAGCTGGCTACGTGAGGATTCGCTGAAGTTTGGAGCAGCCAGAGTAGCCGACACCACAATCGGCTGAAGGTCAGCGATCGCCGAAATTGGCATCATCCAAGTTCAATTGTGACCGATTTAGCCAGATATGTTCTGATTCAATCTGCTTCGCTGCTGCAAGAGTTTGCCGATCGCCTAGCGGCTGGGATCGCAAATTTAGGCTTATCGGCTCAGCCACCGATCGCAGTTCCCATCCAGCCGATGCCGTTGAGTACAGGTTGGGGCTATGCCTCTGCGGTAGCGCTCCAACTGGCTAGCCAATCTGACTATTCAGCCGTTGAGTTGGCCCAGCAGATCATTGGCAGCGCAGACTATGGTGTTCAAGCCTCTGGCTGGATTGATTGTCGCTTGACTGAAGCAGCGATCGCGGACTGGCTGCAAAAAGTCAGCCAGAGGCCGCCCCAACTGCTGACATCTCAGCCTTTAGTGGCAAACGAGAATCCAGGATTATCCAACGCCCTTAGCCCGGAACTGATTTTTAAGCTTCAATATGCCCACGCTCGCTGCTGTTCGCTGTTGCGCTTGGCTGATCGCGATCAGCTGTTGCAGTTAAGCGAACCGAATCCGCTCAACAGCCCCCGGCTGTGGCAAATTGTCGCCCCTGCTGCCATGCCCTGGCTTACCTCATCTGGGCACCTGCGGCTTGTTCATCCTCAGGAGAAATTACTGCTCCAGCAGCTTCTAGAGTTTCCAGGCTGGCTGGCTGGCTCTGTTCGCTACAGCTCTATTGCGGCGAGCTATAACCAGACGGTGATTTTAATACCTTGGCCACCTGCACCTAAAGCTGTCGAGCGCCAAATCCAGCTTTTGTGCGATCGGTTTGAGGGCTTTTATCGTCACTGCCGGATTTGGGGAGAGGTGAAAGAAAATAGTGAATTGGCGATCGCTCGGCTAGGGTTAGTTGCGGCTACCCATGCCGTGATCCAGTTTTGGCTGCGAGACTTACTGGGACTGGATTTTCCCCTAGAGCTATGACGGAACCGCCAACTGGGGGAGCTTATGCAACTTTTGTAAAGTTTGGGCGGCAGGAGTGACATATTTCGAGTCCTTTGTTATCCTTGATTTATGTGAGGAGCGAACCAGTAAGGGCGTCGAGACGAAACACGGCCAGTCGTCGATGCCCTTTCTGACTTTTAAACAGAATTTTGATTCTTCAGTTCGCTCCGCATCAAGTTTTTAACTCGCCACAAATATCGCAGCTTTTCTCCCAACCTTAGGAACTTGCTAGACAGGTCTTTGCATTCAGGTAAGAATGGGGTGGCTTTAGAACAGCGCCGTTGCCGATTGGAAATGCTTTTGCAGGGTTTCCTGTGGCAGTGGGCCTTGGAGATGGCTCCAGGGCAGGATTTGCTGTTGATCCCAGTCGTCATGCACGTAGAATTCTAGGCTGGGCAGTTGCCCTTTGAGTTGCTTAAATGCCCGCCGATAGCTCCCCAAGGAATCGCCGTAGTGGCGAGCTAGCTCTAACAGTCTGCTCAAGCGGCGATCGCCCCTGGCCATCAGGGCTTGAATCACCGACCAGTTGTAGCTTTCCGGGCGGAAATCAATTCCTTGGGGGCGGAGGTGCTTTTGCAGAAATTGCAGCCGTTTCTCTGCCTGAGGGTTAACGCCAAACCACTGAAATGGCGTGTGCGCTTTCGGGACAAAAGTACTACAGCCCAGACTCAGCTTTAGCCCTGGCACTTGCCGCTTTAGCTCTCGCATTAGGTCAACCGTCGCCTGCAAGTCAGCTTCGGTTTCGCCAGGAATGCCGGCCATGCCGTAAAACTTGATCCCTTTTAGTCCGCCCGCTTTGGCATTGATGGCTGCCGCCAAAATTTGATCCTGATCTAGCTTTTTGTTGACAATTTGCCGCAGGTGTTCAGAGCCGCTTTCGATCGCGATCGTCAGCGATTGAGTTCCCCGCTGAGAGAGGATTTGAGCTAGTTTGACCGTGACCGTGCTGGTTCGCACTGAAGCAATGCTGAGCCGCACCTGCTCTAACTGCGGCTGACTGAAATAATCTAGCAACTGCTCAAACTCTGGATGCTGCGTGACAGAGGCTCCCAGCAGCCCGATTCGATCGGTAACGGCTAATCCCCGCTCGATCGCGGGAATCAGCGTTTCAGTCAGGCTAGGGGTACGGAAAGGGAGCGTCAGATAGCTGGCCAGGCAAAACCGACACATCTCTGGGCAACTCCGAACCACTTCGACCATGTAGATATTTGGCCAAGCCGCGTGTTCTGTCACCACAGTTGAGGCAGCGAGCGTATTGCCTCGGTAGGTTTGTTTGTTAACGGTGGCAGGCACATCTGGGCGAGTTGGAGTAATCGCAGCGATCGCTCCCGCTGGGCTAGTGTAACTGACCTGGTACAGACTAGGGACGTATAGACCGGGGACTTGCGAAAGGGCCAACAGTTGGGCTTCCCGATCGGCATGACGAGCCGTTTGATAGGCGGCAATAAAATCAGTCAGGAGGGTTTCGCCATCCCCCAGTAAAATCACGTCAAAAAACTCAGCTAAAGGCTCTGGATTCGCCGTTAGCACTGGCCCGCCGCCAAACACAAGTGGGTAGGCACCAGAGTGGCGATCGCTGGCCCAAAGCGGAATGCCCAGAGACTCTAACAAATCCAAAATATTGGCGTAGTCCAGTTCCCAAGACAAAGAAAACCCGAGTAGCTCTGGCGATCGCGGTAAAGGTTCTTGCAGATTTGTAAACAGCCGGCTGACCTGCAAATCCGGGTGACGGGCCAACAAAGCCCAAACGACCTGATAGCCTAAACTGGTAATGCCGACGCTGTAATCATTCGGAAAGGCAAAAATGGTTGGGATTGGGTCTGCAGCGACCTGAGCTGGCTTAAATAGGCACCGTTCAGCCGAGAAAACGTCAACAGTCACACTGGGTCTAAAAATTGATAGTTCCTTTTCACTCTAAATGATTCGAGCGATCGCGGTAGAGCAACTGATCAGGCAATTACAATCTGACTCTGGTATTGTGTGACACTATAGGAATCCCAACGGTTCAATTGCTGTTGGGAGGCGTGTTGATGGTTTCCAATTGCCCTTAGCAAGCTTCATGGACTCTTCTCCGGCAACACTTTACTGCCCCAACTGCTTTGCTCCTAATTTGGAGACAGAGGCGGTTTGTCTACAGTGCAATACTTGGCTAGCCAAGCGGTATCTGTGGGTGGTGGGTGAGTTTAGAGCCGATGATCTGCAATTAATTCTCGGCGATCGCTTTTTGGTGCGAGGCAGTAAAGTTGTACTCGATACGCAACCCGGCTTACTGCTGCGGAGTCCAACCAGCTTACCCGACGCTGCGCTGCCTTACCTGCGTTTGTTTGCCTACCGCCTTCATCTGCCGCAACTGTTTGCGATCGTCTCATCAGAAATTACGGCTAACCTATCAGAGCAGGCCGAACCCTTTTTGCTGCTAGAGCAGGCTCCTTTAGGCTCCGGTGATCTGAAGGGTCAGTATTTTGACCCGCAAATTACTGCCGCCTCTGGCAGGGTTGGCACTGCTGTTCCCCTCCTGCAAGTCTGGGGAAAAGCCAATCCACTGCGCCAAATTAACTGGCTGTGGCAAATGGCCAACCTTTGGCAGCCCTTCAGTCTGGAAAGAGTCGCCACCAGCTTACTTCAACCTCATCTGCTCAGGGTAGAAGGGCCAATCTTGCGTTTGCTAGAAGTCACTCTGGATGAAAGTGCAGATCAAATCGGGCTGGCAGAACCCAGCCTAGCCAGTTTAGGTCAACTGTGGTTGCAGTGGGTGCCAGAGGTTGAACCAGCCTTGGCCTCACCCCTAGAAGAACTTTGTCAGCGGATGATTTCTGGCACCATCCAGTCATCGGAAGCTGTGATTCAGCAATTAGACCAATGGCTCAACTTGCTAGCGGCGGGTAAGCTTGCCCTGACTGCTCCCCTTAGCTACCGTTTTAGTAGCGTTACCTATACCGATCAGGGGCCCAACCGCAAACGGAATGAAGATGCCTGTTTTCCGTCTAGTGGTACTCACATGACCAATGCGGCTCAGAGCATTACGATTATTTGTGATGGCGTCGGGGGGCATGATGGCGGAGACGTTGCGTCTGGACTGGCAATTGCAACTTTAGAGTCTTATTTAGCGCCGCTGCCGAAAAACTTGACTCATAATCAAATTATTTCAACCCTAGAAACTGCCATCCTGACTGCCAATTCGCTGATTTTTCAGCGCAACGAGAACGAACATCGCCAAGAGCGCCAGCGGATGGGCACAACGCTGGTGACAGGACTCACCAACAATCACCAAATGTATCTGGCCCACGTTGGGGATAGCCGTGCTTACTTAGTTACTCGCTACGGTTGCTATCAAGTCACCCTGGATGACGATGTTGCGTCCAGAGAAGTGCGTCTAGGCTATGCCCTTTATCGAGACGTGGCTGAACATCCGATCGCCGGTTCGCTGATTCAGGCCTTAGGAATGGTTGATTCTGGTGGCTTGTATCCGAATATTCAGCGGTTGATTTTAGACCAGGATTGCCTGTTTCTGCTCTGTTCAGATGGACTCAGCGACTACGATCGGGTTGAAGAGCTTTGGCAGGCTGAACTGCTGCCGGTGCTGGAGGGGACTGTTGCGCTGTCAGCCGCAGGTCGACGCCTGATCGAACTGGCGAATCTCAAAAATGGTCATGACAATGTCACGATTGGTCTGGTGCACTGTCGTTTAGTCGGAGAACCGGAAGGAGCTGTCGTTGCTTCCTCAGATATCCCACTTACCCAGCCGCAGCCAGAATTTCATCCCCTGGCTGAACCAGAAGCGCCAGCAGCGATTCAAAGTCCAACTCTCAAGGTTGTGACTGATCCAATCACTGATCCAGTTCGTGATCCAATCAGTGAAATGACGGTGAAGGAAATGACTGTGAAGCGATCGCCCACCGTCAGCCGCCCTTTTTTCTTACTTGTCTTATTAGGATTGTTAGGGACTGCACTCTACCTGCTGCTTTCACCTAAGCCTCCGCTTGAGATTGCTCCAGAACCGATTACCTCACCGATGCCAGCGCTGGAAGTTAGCCCTTCCCTCGCCGTTTCTACACCTCCAGAAAATCTAGAAATCGGAAACTTTTTCCAAATCAAAGCCGAACAGATCGGTCAATTGAGCGATCGCCCCAGTCTGAATGCCACTTCTAATCAAGTGATTGTGAGTGGGGGAATTCTGCAGGTGCAAACTGTCCAAACCTCAGCCTCTCCCGCCCAAACGTGGGTGCAGTTTCAAGTTTGCTCCACTGCCAGTAACAGCGATGCGATTACCCTCCAGCCCCCGCTGAACAAGTCGCTTGCCTTGGCATCGGGTCAAAGTGGTTGGGCAAACGCCAAGCAGGTCAGCACGTTTGCCGTACCGATCAAAAATTTGAATCCACAGCAGCGGGGAGCTTGTGCCGATCCTTAACTGCGATAAACTCTGCCGGGCTGATGATTGGGCTGAATCTCAATCACCAAATCAACGGTTGGGTCTTGAGTTAGGGGTTTGATAAACAACTGCGGGTGCAACGATCGCCAAAAATACTCGACAAACTGACGGATCGCCTGATCGCTCATGCCTGCTTGTCCAGCGGCGATCGCCGCGTGTTCTGCCTGCTGTCGCCAAGCTTGACTGAGCCGATAGTCTACCAAATCAAGCACAATTAGTCCGTCTAGCTGCTGCCAAAGCGGCAAATAATCCTTTAGGCGAGTATTTATGTCGCTGGCAAAGTTGCGATCTTGCTCAGAGTTGATCGGCGGCGGAGCCGTTGCAAATTGCTCTGGATCAATCGGGCGCGCCCCGACAAACCAGCCTTCAAACAACACAATTTCAATCCCGCTTACCTGCTCTGAGTCAGGGCGGCGATCGCCTACTCCCCCATAGGCACTCTTATCAAAGCGGGGAAGACTGACGCTGATTGAATTGGACTGCCGCAATTGCTCCAAAACGCTAATTGCTAAATCTAAATCGTGGGTGCCGGGTGGCCCGCGCCAAACCAAGCGCGGATCGGCTTGTTGAAGCTCTTGCCGCTCGGCGTAAGTTTTGTAAAAATCGTCCAAAGAAAGGTTAATCGCTGGATAGCCCAACTGCGACAGCATCATGCGGAGCAGTCGAGTGAGGGTAGTTTTGCCCGCACCCTGACTGCCAACCATTCCCTGAATCAGCGGTCGGGTTTGTGCCTGCCGCTTATCAATCAGCGCTAGTGCCAACGGAAGCCAGACATGCCACAGCAGGTCAAGCACCGCTTCCGGTTGCTCAGAAAGCCAAAATTCTTGCACCGAGAGATAGATTAGGGGCAAGGTTTGTGCTCGCCGTTCTACAACTGCGGCAGCATTATCTGGCCTGAGATTAAAGGCGATCGCCCGCTCAGCATCCGCCAACATCTCTGTCTCAAGATAGATCTGTGCAACTACACTTAACGCCTGTCCCTGCGCTAAACCCTGCAAGATGCTGATGACTGCTTTACCCATAACGATTAATTTTATTGCAGCATTTGTCGGCGACCCGTTAGGTAACGCTTATATTAAAATTACGTCAACTTTTGTTCTGGATGTCTTGCCATGTTGGTTGATACCTGTCCGCAGTGCTCCAGTAAGATGGGAGCGCCCCTCAAGTCTGGACGGCAAGTTTGCGCCAAATGTGGTTGGTCTTCTGGCCCGGCCAAAGTTTCTGCTAATGTCGATGCCAGATCTGCTGCTCCCCCTCAAGCAGGGTTGGGTGGTTTGATCCAAAAGCTGCTGCGGATTGTTGGGCGGACGATTAGCTACGGCTTTACTTCTGCGCAAAGATGGTTCTCGCAGTTGATTGAATCTGGCAAACAGCGGCGATCGCAGCCCGGCAAGTTTATGCAGTCGCTTAACCAGCGGTTGGCCAATCTAGAAGAGGCGATTCCAACCAATCCAGATGCGCCAAGATGGATGACACCAGAGGCTGCCTTTAAGTTTTTGGGCGGCGATCCAACCAATCTGAGGTCAGAAATTAGCAACAGAAAAGGCAACCGGACAATTAAATTTAACAACTTTAAATCTCTAGCGTCTGCCGATGATTTTCTTGACTTTGGCTTAGAGTACAGTCAAGAGCGTCGCGATGCCAATAAGCCCTGTTTGCGCTGGCGATCGCCTAACTAAGTCAGCTTTTTTGTGGGCGGCACTGATCATCGATCTTCCAAAACGATCAGCTAAAGCAGCAAGATTTATCCTGCCGATTGTGATCTGGTAATAAAGATCACCCAATCGGCGGATGCCCAGCACTGAGCGCGATTGCCGATTAACCGAGAATCAAGTCAGCAGGATCAAAGGTCGTTGTCTTGAGCAGGAAGGTAAAGCAATGGAAAAACTAATGCAATCGACAGTCAGCGCCGCAGGCCATGCAGTGCTAATGCTCCTCACACTACTCCCCCTCCTTTGGCTTTGTGGAGGGTTTCAAAAGCTTCACCCAGGGCGATCTCTATCGCCCCAGATTCAGGCAAAATTAGCTAGTTCGGCGGGAATCCCCACACCATATCATTTGCAGATTGGTGTGGGATGAAAGCCAGGTTTGTTGAGGTGGGATGGTTGACCCCTTCGGCCCGGCTCAGGGGCCAGATTCCAAATGGCCCCTGAGCTGGGCCGAAGGGGACAGGACGTTCGGCGAGCGCTCAGTCGAGCCGAAGACCATCACCGCCGAGACAAACAATCTTCGATATCATTGACTTACATTTTGAACAAGACTAGTGGCAACTTTCTGTCCCGACACAAACGTACAGCTTGCTGGTGAACAGTGCGGCGGATAGGAAATGCAAAAGACAAACATTTTAATCAACTCGCGATCAACGAGACTTGAGCACCGCGAGTTTGGAAGACAACGCCTAGAGCTAGCAGGAAGGAGAGTCAGCCCTCCTTCCGATCACTTAGCCTTTGACGCAAATCACTTGCTTTAGAGTGGCAACCACTTCAACCAAATCAGCTTGGTTGGCCATGACTTGGGCGATCGGCTTGTAGGCACCAGGGATCTCATCGATTACTCCAGCATCTTTGCGGCATTCTACTCCGGCAGTTTGCTGAATCAAGTCATCCAAGCTGAAGCTGAGCTTCGCCTTGTTGCGAGACATCAGCCGTCCAGCTCCATGAGAGCAAGAACAATAGCTGTCAGCATTGCCCTTTCCTTTCACAATGAATGACTTTGCACCCATGCTGCCGGGAATAATGCCATAGTCCGTTTCGCGGGCCCGTACCGCCCCCTTGCGGGTGACGTAAACTTCTTCGCCAAAATGAACTTCGCGCTCGGCGTAGTTGTGGTGGCAGTTCACCTCCAGCAACGGCTTCATCGGCTTGCCTCCGGCCAAGTGGCGCTCAATGATCCGCTGGAGTCGAGTCATCATCACGACTCGGTTGTAGAGGGCGTAGCCTTGGGCCCATTGCAGGTCACGCCAGTAGGCATCAAACTCGGCGGTTCCCTGGACAAAGTAAGCTAAGTCAGGGTCGGGCAGTTTTTCCGCTGCCAGTTTGGCTAACCCCTTAGCCGTCTCAATGTGCCGTTGGGCCAGAGCGTTGCCAATATGGCGAGAACCAGAGTGCAGCATCAGCCACACCTGATCTTCAGCGTCTAGGCAAACCTCAATAAAGTGGTTACCGCCACCGAGCGAACCCATCTGCTTGGCTGCCTTGCCTTCTAGATCTTTGACGCCGGAGTGCAAATCTTTGAACTGCTGCCAGCCCTGCCAGTTGGTCACGGTCTTTGCGATCGCTTTGTTGTCGTTAAAGCCAGTCGGAATCACGGCTTCAATTTCTAACCGGATTTGCTTCAGCTTGCCGTCTAGCTGGGATGCTCCATAGGGAGTTTTGATCGCAGCCATGCCGCAGCCAATGTCTACCCCGATCGCGGCTGGAATAATCGCATCCTCGGTTGCGATGACAGAACCGACCAATGCGCCCTTGCCCAAATGCACATCTGGCATCAGCGAAACGTGCTTAAACACAAACGGCAGTGAGGCCACATTCCGCGCCATCCGGGCTTCATCATGTCCTAACTCATGCCCTGCCCAAGAGAGAACAGGAGCGCGAGTGGATAAATTTAGAGATTCGTAAGGCATAGTTTCGTGTCCTTATTAGAATTATGGTTTACAAATTTGGAAAATTTAGGAATTTCCCAAAGCTGGTGACAGGAGTTGTTCGCGCAGCGTCTCCGTAGGAGATACCTAGATTTTTCCGCTTGAAAGGCGGCTGCATAACCGCTCTGCCAACGACCCATTTTGGTACACCGGGCAGGAGTCGAACCTGCTAAAAACACGCTTATCGGGCGTGCGCGTCCACCGCTTTCGCCTCCGGTGTAAATCGGAATGGTAGGACTCGTAGCTTGCTTCCGCGAAGCGGTACCTACAACCTCTCGCTTAACAGGCGTTAGCGTAGCTCCTCTGAAAGAGGCTCGCTCCGCCATTGAGCTATAGGGCAATGAGTGGGAAGTAACGGGATTCTCCTTCTGAGACGCTGACGCGAACGAACCGCCATCTCGCCGTCTTCAGCGGCACGTGAGCACCAGCTTCACCAACTTCCCCTTCAAGCGGAGGATAGAGGAATCGAACCCCTAGCCCAAGAGCTACCCTGGTTTTCAAGACCAGTTGCCGACCATTCAGCGGTATCCTCCACGAGTAGCGAGAACGGAAGGAGTTGAACCTTCACTCTTTGGTTTCGTAGACCAAGATGTTTGCCGTTACACCACGTTCTCAAAAGGCGGAGAGCAGTGGAATTGAACCACAAGCGTTAAACTCCATCTGTTTAGCAAACAGCGCCGATCGCCCGATCGGATTACTCTCCAACGGTGGTAGGTCGGGCAGGACTTGCACCTGCAACGCAAGAAGCGGCTGTTTTACAGACAGTTGCCCACGCTGGTAGGCGGGCCGACCTATGATTTGCTCACAAAGAATTTGGAGTTTTTGCTTTGGCATCTTGAAAGGAGATACCTGCAAGCATCAACTTGAAAGTCAATCGACTACTTTGCATACGCTGCTACAACCAGTAGCCCTAACGGGATTCGAACCCGTGTCTTCCGATGGAAAGTCGGATGTCCTTGGCCGCTAGACGATAGGGCCACGTAACACAGAGACAAGGACTTGAACCCAGACCAAAGGCTTTGGAGACCCTTGTGCTGCCATTACACTATCTCTGCATAGTGGCAGTGATGAGACTTGAACTCACATCAACCAAGATATGAACTTGGGGCTTTGCCTTAAGCTACACTGCAATGCCTTGGACTCCAGGGCGGGAATCAAACCCACGCAGATCGGTTTTGCAGACCAACGCCTTCTCACTCGGCCACCTGGAGCAGAATTGGGAGTCTCGACGGGAGCTGCACCCGCTGCTCTCTGACTGAGAATCAGAGCGACTTATCTACTCGTCCACGAGACTTTAAGGCGAGAGTGATGGGATTTGAACCCACGACTTCCTGTTCGACAAACAGGCGCTCTAGACCAACTGAGCTACACCCCCGCGTTTGTGGCACTTATTCAGTTTTCAAGGTTCAAGTAGATTCGCTTGCGGGTAAGTCGTCCGATTAACGTGCTACATTTATACTACATAACGTACTACAAAAATGTCAAGGGGGATAACAAACTTTTTTGGGAGACTTGTTCAATTCAGTATCTGTTTCCTAAGAACCTTTCAGAACATGGCTTTTAGGAAATCTAGATTCCTGGCCAGGAAGAATTGCTCGTTTTGTTTCAAGACTCAAACGCTTGAGTCCTGAAATCTTAATCCCCCTAAATCCCCCTTTTTTAAGGGAGTTGGGGGATCTTCTGCCGGACGTTTAGGCTAAGGAAGAAATCGAGGCTTGGCTTTCTTGCCAGAGTCGAAACAGTAATGCTTCAGTCTGCTCAGGGGCAGTAATCAGGAAGGTGCCTTCTTCAGCATCTACTTGCTCTGTGATCCAGGTGCCATCAATACAGACTTCGATCAGCTCTAGGTCAACCACACTGATGGCGATCGCCGGATTTTGCTCTGTCCACATCAAAACCGCCAATTCTGCCAGGGTTGAAACCTGGTTGGCGAGCAAGAAGGCAGCTTGACCCGGTTGGACATGCAGCTCTTGCCCTGCCCGGATTGCCAAGATAACTCGCTGACTGATGAAAGCTTCTAGGCGACCGCTGACCTGTTCAATGAACAGCCCGTTTTCGGTGTAATGCAGCTTTAACATCCGTTCTTGCCTCCTTCTACTTCTTCTCTGGTGTGAAATACCACCAGAGGTTTATGGGTAGGAGTTACGCAGTTGAGTGAATTGCTAAACTTTTTCGCCCCCCCAGCCCCCCAAATTTGGGCTTCGACGTGAGCTTTCGACCTGAGCTCAAGCCGAAGGGCGCTCAGCCGAACGGGGAGCAACTTCTGAAGTCCCCCAGAATTGGGGGATTTAGAGGGCAACTGCGTAACTCCTAATGGGGTTTATGCCGTCCGGTCGAAACAACCAGACTCTTTACTCGGTTTCCGACTGTGATAGAGCCAGGACTGAGGGTCAGTCCGCCAGAACTGCTCGGCAAAGGCAACGGCTGGGTGAATCGGCGGCTTGGGTTTTGTGGTCAGCACCATGCCGGTTTCTTGCAGTGTCCGGTTGCCCTTTTTCAAGTTGCAAGGCTCACAAGCGGTGACGACGTTATCCCAGGTGTGGGGGCCACCCTTTGACTTGGGAATCACGTGATCCAAGGTCAGTCGCTTGCTGCTGCCGCAGTATTGGCATCTGTGGCCATCTCGCCCTAACACCTCCCGTCTGCCGACCGGAGGCAGCTTCCAGTGCCGCTCAGGATTGGCGATCGTCAGCCGGATGTGCTCCGGCACCTCAACCACAAGGCTGGGCGATCGCACCTGCCAGCCCCTGTCACTGAAGCCAAGTGGCTCTGCCTGACCCGCCACCAGCAGCGTGACGGCGCGCTTGACATTAATCCGACTAATCGGCAAGTAGTTCTTCGAGAACACCACGACTAAGTTGTGTAATACCGATCGTGGTCTTTGCTGGTGGGGTTGCATGGTCTTCTCCTCAAAAAAATTACCCCCGCTGCTGGCATTCAGGAGCGGGGGTGAAGAAAGTTGGGTTACTCTCGATCTTATATCGGTGATAGGCTTGGCCTACACCTCCCGCTAAATATGGTTCGATCCGGATTAAATCTCCGTCCAATGGCTGTTTGTTCTGAGCTTTTACCGACGACGACAGCATAGAGTCCCGCCAAAACAGACATCACGGTCAGCCAGCAACTGCTGAGTTGGCACTGGGTAGTGCGATATAGGTGGCGGGAAGATATGGAAATCATTTCAAATTGATTGCTATTATCATCAACATACTACAGGGTGTAGCATAAGATTGTCTATACCAAACAGGAAATCTTATGACGACTGCGATCGCGATCCCCTCCACGAAGCGACCCTCGACCGCCGATATGCAGGTCACGAGCATTCGGCTAGAGCCAGAGCTAAAGGAACGACTCCGCAATCTATCTGGTAACTTGGGGTATCAGACCCTGATTCGGGAAATTCTCTGGGATTATGTCAACCAGCGATCGGCGAGTCCCCAAGCTGAGTTCGATCGCTCTTCCATTCAGGCGACGATTCCCGCCACAGCCCAACAAGATGAACAATGTGCCCTGACTGGCAAAATTATTGCAGCCCAACAGCCAATGCTGATGGGCTGGACAACAACGGGTAACTTTGTGCCCCTGAGCCTGGAAAGTCTTGACTAGTCTGGAAATCGCCCATTGATTTCAACTCCGGCTTGATCAGAAATTTTCTGAGAAACCCTGGGCGTCTAGACGCTGGGGAGGGATGGGAGCATCGATTGAGTGGGATTTCATGCTTCTAGAACCAGTGTAAGACAAGATGAAAACACAGCCCTACACCTGTAAACTTGAGCAGCAGGGAATGTCTCAAGCTCTAAGTAACAAAGCCGCTAGAGAAAATTTTAAGGTGGTGGGTTTAATTCCTTCAGAGGCAATCAGATTAAGAGCGTCTGTGTCGCTAACTAGCTCTGTCACAAAAACAGAACTATCAAGTTGAGCTTTTGTCCCATCTGTGTAGTCTCGCAGTAATTTCTGGACAGACTTAATTCCTTTCCAAAGGTTTAGCTTTTTGAGGGTGTCTTTGACTATCTTGCGGTCTAGTCCGGTTGGAAAACGATCCAAAGCGCTAATGCGCTGCTGGATTTTGTTAAGGCGTTCGGAGGTGATATTGATGTTCTCTAAAGTTTCAGGCTGGGTCAATTCTGCGACTCGCTGCTGCTTGAGGGCGACAAGTTGATGATAAAGAATTTGAGCACAGGAAAGCAGATACTTGGCGGAGAAAACATCTCCGGCTTCTGGAGTCTTAAAGGCAGTGGCGATCGCCACGCCATAGCCATCGCGTTCTCCGGTTTGGTCATTCCAAAAAAGCAGGTGCTGCTGGTCTAGGATATCTTCGCCATTTGGCCCAAAGTATTGAGCCGTTAAAGCCAGTAGTCCTGTGGGTTCATCTTGCTCTCCAATTTTACGACCTAGGGTAATCGGGTTTGCTCGATAATCTTCGCCCAAGCGCTCCAGTAATCGGCTGAGGTCTTCGCTATGCAGAATCTCTTGCTGCGTATAGAGGTCGCGGGTCGTTTCCTGGGCAAGGTAAACTGCTTCCTGAAGGCTCCCTTGTTCTATTTGTCGGGCTTTGACTAAACTTTGTAGAAACTCAACGTATCCTGGCAAAATAGCATCATCAAACAGAGTATCGCCGTAGATGGAAGCGCCTAAAGCATCGGCATCGGTGACGTTTTTGATGTCTCCCTCTGGATTGGTGAAGTCTTCGCCCACCAGCTTCTTGTTGAGGTTAGAAAGTCGGCTAGCTTGGCGTAAGAGCTGGCTCTCGCTATTGGCGTAGTAGATATGAATATTTTCTGGATGGTGCTTTTTGGGACGGTCAATCCGACCAATGCGCTGTTCTAGCGTCATCGGATTCCAGGGCAGATCGATATTAATTAGGTAGTCGGCATCCTGGAGGTTTTGACCCACCGACAAGGTTTCAGACCCAATTAAAACCATTAGCTCTTCTGTGGGACTGGGTTGCTCAGCGCTCGTTTTACAGGTAGCAGCAGGGGCAAAGAGACGAAACAATTCCTGACGCTTGATACCTGTACGCTGCTTTTGGCCTTTCAAGATGGTGTGGGGGGAGAATTGCACAACTCGGTTCAAGTGACTGGAATCCAAGCTATCGGGATAGTACCGTTTGGTTGAGCCGATCGCCATACCAATGCCCTGAGACGCAATCGCCGCATCTTGGGTCATATAGCGGTAGTAGTCAAGAACCGTATCTGAAAAGGTAGAGATCAGCAACACTTTCTGACCCTGACTCAAGAGTTCCCGTACCTTTTGGGTGACTTGTTCTCGCTTATGGTCTTTGACAAACTCGTCTGCTAAGAGGTCTTGAATCTCTTGGAGTTGGGTCAGGTCGCTTTCGCAAGCAGCCTCCATCAGATGATGAATTCGCTGGGCTTCTGCTGGATTTTTCTGTAATTCCTCAATGGCAAGCTCAATCGAGCGATGGAGCTGCTGCCGTTTGATTTCTTGAGTTTCAGTGCTTTCCTCATCATCGTCATCCTCTGCTTCGTAGTCTTCGTCCCAAGCCTCTTTCTCGTCTAAATCAATGAGGCTAATCGGTTCATTTTGCTTAGAGGCAAAACCATAGTGCAGATACAGGAATGCTTTTAGGCCGTCAGCCGTGGGTTCTACAGCACTAAGCCGCTCCTGCATCTGCACAATCCGATTTCTGAAGTTGACGATGGTGCGGCGGAGAGCATACATACTCGACTCCGCTCGTTGTAGAAAAAATCGTCGCTGATTTTGCAGGAGCGATCTCTGCTCGGCATTACCTTTGAGATAGCGAATCGGGTCTGCAAAGGGAATATACAGATTGGTTTCAAAGTGGGTGAAGATTTGCTCTAGGGCCTGTTCGGTAGCGTCCTCAAACTGGACAGGTAGCCACTCTGCTCGACGCTTGGCGTAGATGTTAAGGTCGGGCATAGCCTCTCGGAGCATTTGGCGGGTGCGCTGAAGAAAGAGTTCCCGATAGGTCTGACGAAAGAGTTTTGAATCATCTGTAAATTGCTCTACCCCAGTCTCGCGGTTCTGAAACCACAGCGCTAGTTCTGGCGGAAACCCCAGGTCAGCAAAACCTTCAGGACGCGTCAGAAAGGGTTGAAGAATGTTGTAGATGTCTTCTCTACGGTTGTTCCAGGGCGTTGCTGTTAACAGTAAGAAATTTCGTTGCTTACCCGTCTGCTGATCGCGTTCTTGCATTTGCAGACAAAGCTTGTGGATAAGGTTTCTGTAGTTGCGAATCCCTTCATGGGCTTCATCAATAATCACCAAGTCAGGGCCACCGTAGCGGTTAAAGTCTTCTAGAAAACCGTTTCCTTTGCGACTCATCAAGTTTTTATTGTAAAGTTCATATTCACTAACACGGAAGCCTAGCTCAGCCATTTCCCGCTCCCAGTTGAGGAAAAGTTTTTTGGCGGCGATGATGGCGATTTTGGTCTGACTCCCGTGGTCGGTTTCAAACTGCTGGCGATGGAGTCGGGCGACGGCTGCCGCCAATCGAGTTTTGCCTAACCCCACTGCATCGGCACAGACGGCTACGCCAAAGTCTTGCATGACGCGTAGACAATGCTGTGCGCCTGATTTCTGATGTTCAAACAGAATTTCCTGATTGACTAGCTGATCTAGAAGGTCGCTGCGCTCTACCTGGAACTGACGGGGGCGCTGCTTTGCCATCCAGTAGAGAAAATCTTCTGGCTTGCCATGCTGAGCTGCCAAAATAATCTCAACGGCCTGTTTGAAGCCTTCAATTTCTGGAAAATCTGGAATCTCCAGGGTCTGGCTGACTTGGGGCGGCTGATTGAGAGAAGTATCGTATTCGCCGCCTGATTTTTCTTTGACTCGCAGCTCGGTGATGGGTTGAGGGGGATGCTCTGCTGCTACCTCAACCTGAGCAATCATTTCGCCTGGGGTTTGGTTCGTAATGGCGATGTTGATAAGTTCATTGTCTGGGACGGTGATTCCAGCAACCTGATCCAGGTTTTCTCCGGTGATGGTGACTTCGGTTATCTCACCTGGGGGTAGCTCTGGCGGCGTAATAGTGTCAATTTTGGGCTGACGTTGCTGTACACGGCGATCGTACTCTTGCAGAATTTGCTGGAGGAATTCTTGATTTAAGTCATAGGCAAGGTCTTGACGCTGCCACTCCCTATCAAATTCCTGGATGCTTTGCTCAATGGTTTCCTGGTCAAGCTGCTCCCAAGAGTAAAGGAAGGTGACGCTTTCCGCGTTACGAGAGTGCGCGGCACGGGTAAAGTTATCTGAGCCTTCGTGCAGAATATGATTGTCGAGGCGATCGCTGAAAATCCCTGTTTTTTTGTGGTAAAGCGAATTTTGCTGACTCATCTTAATCAGCTTTATGTCTAGAAATCCCAACCGCACTAATTCAGCCAAGATTTGAGTTCCATTAAAGGCATTCTCTTCAAGCCCTTGGAGAAATTCTTGTAGGGTACGTTGAATGAATTGGGCACGGTAGTCAGGATTGTGGAGTTTTTCGAGTTCTGCCACATCAGCGCGTTTGGTAAATCCTTGCCAGTCCATCAGCAGCCGAATTTGCCCTTCGGTTTTGATGATCGTTTGTAAGGGTTCTTCATAGAGTTTGAGAACGCCACTATCAAAGTAAGCGGTGGAACGGCGGTAAATGCTGCTGCGTTCCAGCATCTGAGCTGTTACTTTGTTGTATGGCTCTAGCTGTGCGGGTAGGTTATAACGTCGTTTGATCCCTTTAATTTCTCGGAAGCTGCCGCTGAGTAGGGCTGGTTCTTTAGTGGTACGTTCTAGGGCGAGAAATTTTTCAATGACTTTGAGACTGCCTGTACGGAGTAGCGCGGGGGAGGGAAGATCGCCAGGTTTGAGGGAACTGTAGGTGTAGATCTTGGCAGTGTTGGGATCAATCCGAATTACCTTCTGGGGAGCAGCTTTGTCTTTGAACCCCAGTAGAGAGACGATGTTTTTCAGGAAATTTCCACCCTTGTCAGCGTCTCGATGCTGAAAAATCAGCCAGTATTGCCCACCTACTCCTTTTACTGGGTGGCTCTGGAGGAAGTAATAGGGGCGCTGTTGACGGCTTAACTCTTGAATAGTGGAGTGGATGAGCGAGGGTAAGGTGTTAGACGCTGCGGTATAACTTGCTTTTGGCGTAGAGGACAAACCAACTGAAGATAGGCGATCGCTCGTCAAAATCGGGCCAACTTGAGAGGCTAAGAGGGTTGCGACTGATTTTGTGCGACCATCGGGTGCAAAAAACTCAACCTCGTACCCCTGCCCCCGCTGATAAACAAACACAACTGTGCCTTGGTCGTTCCGTTTGAGTCCATACTCTGGAACATCGACTGTTAAGGTAACGCGATCGTGTTCTCTAATCATGGCTGGCTTTAGAGATGGGGGTAAGCGGTTGAAAGTCGAGGTATTGTGTTGCCGTCTTCAATAATCCAAACAGTGCGGATACAGGGGTTTTGCCGATCTGGAGTTGCAAGATGGCACTCAATAATAAATTTCTGACCAAAAGGAGTTTTTAAGGTCTTTGCAATTTGATTCTCAATTCCATGTTGACACAAGGCTTGAGCGAGTGCTTGCCAGTGTTCCACGGTAAATCCCCGCGCCAAGAAAAACTTGGCTTTGCTTTTTCCATCCTCATGGCTGAGATCCAGAAGATACTGTCTGATCTTCTGCTCTTCAACCAGGGATTTTTTACAATTGGGTAATTGATTCACTAGATTGGCTGCTGGCTCACTGCGACTACATCAATATTTGCTTTTCTAGCACGAATGCACTGAATATTTTGCCAGAACTTGGTTCGCGTGAGCGGAAAGAGCCGCTGATATCGCTCGGTAGTGTAATTCCCAACGCCCCAACCTGCTTGCTGTAGAAACAAGATGGCATCGATCGCTCCCAAAGAATCAACTAACGCCTGATAGCCTCTTTGTCTGAGTTCAATCGGTGTCATGATTTTCACCTCCTTCATTGGTATCCGCTTGGCTTTTCCGTTTCTGAATGTCTGCCCAAATATCTTCGAGGGTCAGCTCATCGAGCCATTGATGGCGTTCTTTGGTATAGTCGCCACTGCCATTGTCAAACTGTCGGATGTACCGGATTGCATCAGCATAACCAAGCGCATCAACGAGTGCCCTTAATCCTTGGCGGTTTAATTCAACTGGGGTCATCATAATTTTCTTCATTAGGTTGTGGTTGGTCTGCTTTAAATTCTTATCGCTCTATTCAATAATTTCTTCAAAATTATCTGCATCGTCATTTGTTTTATGTTTCCGCATTTCAGCCAAAAAATCATTCATCGACAGCTTATCTAACCATTGATGGCGTTCTTTGGTGTAGTCTCCATAACCAGGGCTGAAGTGCTGAATAAATCGAATCGCATCGACTACTCCTAAGGCATTAACCAAAGCTTTATATCCGCTATCTAGAACTTCATTTTGCGTTTTCATCGCTTGTTTCCTGCTGGGTCGCTTGCACTGGCAAGTTAGCTTTTCTGGCACGAATTCGCTGAATATCTTGCCAAAATTCATCGCGTGTAACTGGGGAAAGCCATTGATGCCGCTCTGCGGTGTAGTTACCAACACCCCAACCTGCTTGCTGTAGAAACAAGATGGCATCGATCGCTCCCAAAGAATCAACTAACGCCTGATAGCCTCTTTGTCTGAGTTCAATTGGTGTCATGGTTTTGATCTCCTTCAGTTAATAAAATATCCATGAGTCAAGGAACGGTTATCTATTCACCGTCACTACAGCTAATCTTGAAGTTAAGCGGCAACCGATGTGGGTTCATAGTGAAGTAACATAAGCTGATTACCAGGAATAGTTTCCATGACATAGGTGATGCCTTGGGCATCGGAAAAGTCAATGAGGTAAGCTTCATCATTGAAATTCATGACTACTGTTCCAACTTGTCCAGGTTGGAGAACAATAGGTTGCTGATTCTCTTTATGAACAGCTTGGATGCCAGATTTTAGGGCAACAATGTCATATTCTTTGAATGTCATCTTTGAACTCCTTATTTATTGATAGGATAGGTATTTGTTAATCTAGGAAAGTCTTCGCCAGCGCGAATAATCCAGCACGATACAACCCATGATTTTCCAACTTCAGTTGTCATCGAAAACTTAATATCGTACTGAATTCCATATCTATCTTGTTTGTAAATAATTGCCTCCTGATTGATCGCAACGTCCAAAAGTATATTTTCTAGAATTTCCTTGTTTTCTAATGTGATTCCTAATCGATTTTTGAACAATGTTGCTTTATCTTTTCCTTTAGGATGCTGCGGGTTGAGAACGTAGCGTTCAAGTTTATCGCCGAGTTGAGCCTGATCGCCCTTGGGTAACTTCATCATAAAATCCTCGCTACTCAATGGGCCAGCCTGGAATGGCTGCATCAATCTGCTGCATCAGGCGGATGGTTTCCTGAAGGGCGACCACGATGCGTTGATAGTGGGTAATGTCTTCTGGGGTGAGGGTTCGTCCTTTGCGGTCTTTCAGCCATTTCTGACAGACTTGATAGCCGCCAATGTAAAACTCCCAAACCGCTTTGGGGACTCCGGTAAATTTGTCTCCCTTCTTGTTAATCAGAACGCTGTTGGAATGCTCGTCATATTTCGGATGTCCCGGGTCAACCGTGCGATCGCCCCCCGCGTCTACAAACTGAGTAACAAGCGTATCGAGTCTGGGAGATTTCATCAAATGCAGGGCAACCAGTTCCTCTCCATAGGTTGCAAGCTGACGAAAAAGCTCATCATTGCTGGTGAGGGGGACACGGGGAAAGTCGATTTTGAGAAATTCAGTGTAGCGATCGCGGTAAGTGGGGGAGTGAAAAACAGCGTAAATGTAATAGAAAATGGCTTCAGGGGTAGGAGTGCAGCCGAGTTTGGTGGTGAGGTCTTTGAGGAATTCAGACGAGAAGTTAGGGCGACGTTCTTGGGTTATCTCGTTGAGATCGGGGTAAAGGTAAAGAGGAAAGACATTAGAACCATCTTTAATTTCTACATAAACTGCTGGAGAGGGGAACCCAGAAACAATCGTATGTTTCCAAGTCTCTGCTTTAGTTTGGCGAAGTGTATTAAGACAAAGATTATCTCTTCTTGCAACGTGATCGAGTAACTCACGTCTGGGGCAGTCCATCGCTACATAGCTGAAATAAGAAGGACGATTGTCAAAGGGTCGATAAGAACATTGAATTAAATCGTTTTCCCAGTCAGAATTATTGTGAATCTTCTGCCGTACTTCTCTTATTTTCCAGTCACGATTATCTTTGACATCATATTTTTTTGCATATTCAATGTCTGAAATACTGTCGTCTCTCATTTCAGAGATTCTTTGCTTAAGCTTCTCTTTGTCAAAGTCGATCGCAAAATGATCTCTGTGAGTTTGGAAACCCAAAACATTCACAGGCATCACCTCTGTGATTTTCCAGCTCTGCTGATACTCGTTCAGCAAATCTGTATTCTGGGGAATTAGTAAATAAAAGGGGGTTTGGGGTTTAATTTCTTGCCAGTCCGTGGACAACACATCATGACCTAGCAGCCAGTCATACTTACTGTTGCGGGTTCCGTAGAGATGGGCATGGTAGATATTGGTCACCACTGCCTACCCTCTCAAAATGTCAATAATTTTAGTGATGACCTGCTCTAAGACTTCAGGCTTGAGTTGCCCAACTGAATAGAGAATAATGCCCTGATCAGCGGTGAAAATACGATTAGGACGAATATTACTGACTTGATTTAAGCGTCCAGAAGCAAAATCATTTTCTGTAATTGTGAGTGTATAGTCATCACGAACAGTCTGACTAGTAATCTGACATAAAATCATATCACTTCCGGTCAAGGGTGCAACCACAAGCGCTGGGCGGCGTTTAGTCTGAGTTAAATCAGAGAAGGGAAAGGGAACCACTACCACATCACCTTTTACAAATCTTGCCATGCTTGATCTTCCTCAGCAGTGAGCCAGTCTTTCCCTAGTGCAGATTCACTTAATAGATGGGTTTCTAATTTTTCCTTCAAGTATTTTTGGGTTAGAAATTGGATGAAATCTAAGACTTCGGTGAGCAAATTTTCAGGGATTTTTTCTAATTCTTGAATAACTAATTCTTTTGATGTCATGGCTAAATCTCCTTGTTATTTTAATTATTTGAGAGCACTTGCCAGCGCTTCGCCCGTTATATCGCGAGGCAGCTTCATAAAGCAAACATCTCATCCCGCACAATATGTAGCCGAATGAGCTGCGGGCGATCGCTTTCTGCCAGAAAATGACACTCCACAGCATCTTTTACCATCAATCGCAGAGCTTCAAGATCATCAGCCTGGGTGAAGATCGATTCCCCTAAAGCCTGAGCAAAATAACCACCTTCAACATCTTCTTCAACTAAAAAAATAATCTCTTTAACCTTGCTTGATGGCTGAACCACTTGCTGTGAGGCCATACTATTAAACTCCTTTTTTGAGCATTAAACTGATCGATACACCTTGCTGAATATCAAACACATTTTCATCCTTAGAACCATCTGGTGATATCTCTTTTTTCTTGGTATTACCGTGCAAATCCATGACGTAGATTTGATCAAAAGATTTTTCCAAACTCTGACGCATTCCCCGAAAAGTCGGATTATCCAGATAGCCATGATTCGTGATAAACGCCAAGATACCCTGATGGGTTTGATCGATGCGCCACTGCCCAAAACGCAGAAATTTAACATAATCATCCTGCAACCATTTGGGATTCTTCTCTCCTAAAGGTTGACCATCAACTTGATAATAGTCTTTCACTAAACCTTCAATCCAAGGGTTTTTATTTGCTGAATGACCAGAATAGGGCGGATTGCCCACCACCACCATGATAGGTTTGTATCGCTTGATTTCTGCCGCCTGATCTGATTCTTCGGCAATAAATTCTTCAAATAGGGATTCTGACTTTTGGAAGGCTTCATCCAACGTATTCGTCAGGTAAACTCCCAGCCGTTTGCCGCTATTGAATTCGTAGCCAGTTTCTTCTAAAAATAAGCCTAGTTTTAGATGGGCGATCGCATAGGGAGCCATCAGCAACTCAAACCCAAAAATGCGAGGCAACAACCGCTCTTTCACATACCCCGACCACGATTGATCCTCTAAGCCAACCGTCAGCAGGTCTGGGTTCTCCTGAAACTTGCGATGAATCTCTTGAAAAATCCACAGCAAAAACGTTCCCGTTCCACAGGCAGGGTCAAGAATCATCACCTCTGGGTCAGCCAACCCCAACGGCTTATCAAACTTCGACCTCAGCAAAATATCAACAGACCGAACCATGTAAGAAACCACTGGCTCTGGCGTATAGTAAACCCCGCGCCGCTCTCGCATTTTGGGCTTGTAGGCGGCTAAAAAGTCCTCATAGAACCGAATTACGATGTCTTCGCGGTTCATCTTGGCGCGAAAATCTGCCAAAATTGCATCCATCTTGGCAGCCCTAAGAATACTGAAGACTTCGGCGATCGCGTCTGCCAAGTCTTCGCCTAACTCCGCGATCGGCTGCTGAGACACATCTCGGAATAGCCGCCTTAAAAAAGGATTGGTTTCAGGTAATCGTTCCCAGGCATTTTGACGGTTGAAGTCTGTCTCCTTGCGTTCCGGGTCTTGATCTTCTTGACGCTTGCGTTCATCAACGGTGTAGCTAAAAACCCTGGCAGTGAACAACCCATAGGCAATAGTTTGAGCATAGATGTCAGAAAAGCTGTAGTCCTTATCGTTGTCTGGCTTTAGCTTCAGCGTCGGTAGCAGTTCTCGCTTAAAGCTAGTCAGCAAGGTATGGAGATATCCGTCCGATCGCTCTGCGTCATAGACAGTCGGAATCGCTTGCTCAATTTTGCGAGACACCTCCGCTAGTTTTGTCGCCAATTCCTTCGCGGTTGCGATCGGCTTATAAAACGCCCACTCCACCAGAGGGATAACCGACAACGCCTTTTCCTGAATCCGGTTAGTTCGAGCCAGTTCACCTTGACTCAATCGATTGAGCCGTGCCTGTAGATCTCGATCCGTCCAAGCAAAAGATTGAATCTGACGCTGCCGTAGCTTTCCCTCAGACGGAAGAACCATCGCCACCCGACCCAAACCTTCAACATCTGGAAGGAGCAGATACATCACAGGTTGATTCGATCCAATCCGCTGGGTGTAATGTCCATAAATTTCGTTCTGCTGATCGTCAGCCGTCAAAAATTGTTTGACCTCTCCATCTGTGGATTGATTCAATTCCGAGTAAAACCCAACAGCGATCGGGCAGGTATCCTGCGCCTCACCTTCATCTGCCCCTGGTCGCAAATACCAAAACCGCGAACCCTCCGGGTCGCGCTGCTTCAAGGGATAAGCCAACAACTGCCGAAGCCCCTCAATCCGGTTCTCCTGGCTCCCCCCCATAACTGACTGAAGCTGCTCTGCGGTAAAAGACATAAACGCTATCCACTCGACCCAGAGGTCAGCCCACTAAAAGATCTTGTCCCCCGTACGGGATCTTTGTTCAAGTCCACTCCAATCGTAGCTTCAAGTCATTACAGTGACTATGCAGCAAAAGACCATCATGCTGTAAGCGACCAACAACAATTCCCGGTGCAATCCCAATTTGCGTAGCAAACTGCCTAATGGCAGTACCAGTAAACTACCCAACCGCGATCTAGCGATAGTTGATCGTCGACTAATGATTGCCTTTCGTCTCCAACTCCCTGGTTCCTAAAACGTAGAGCAGGCGATCGGGGTTCTCTAAGCCACCGACTAAGCGGCGAACAGGCTTCGGCCAAACTCTGACCAAGGTGGGAGTAGCTGTAACATGGTCTGCCTCTGCCTGCTCTGGCTGCTTGACAACATCAATTACTTTTAAAGTGTAAGGCTGTTGAAGTGACTGACCGAGCAGCGTGTGTAAACTTTTGAGCACTTGCTCTGTGACAAGGCTGCTGCCAGCCACAAACAAGTGAAAAACATAGCCTGGCGGTTGTGGGGGAGCAGCCGCTAGCGGCTTGTCCACAAGGGTTTTTCTGGCCAGTGCGTCTGAGCGAATCACTAAATTATGGTGTTGCCAAAGTTGCGGAAATTGTTGCTGATAGCTCTTCAACACTAAGGGGTCGCACAAACCAGCCGGACAGGGTACCGGCTGCCAAGCCAAATCTGTGGCAAAAATGGTGTTTAAAATTGCTTGATGGCGCAGTACAAGTGGATAAGCTTCTGCTGCTACCCGCAGTTGTCGAGTTTGGGGATCAAACCAATAATCTAGGGTGGCGGTATAGCAAGGCGTTAAAAATAAAGGCGGCTCTGGCAGGTCTAACCACTCCTGCAAAACGGAACAGAGGTGATGATGCCAGCGTCCCTGCTTGCTTGGATCAATGCAGTAGACCAAGTCTCCCCCTGGCGTGAACAGGGCCAATCCTTTGTAAAGGGTGGGGAGAGCAACGGGTTGAGGCTGAGTTTCCTGCATTAATTGGTCTACACCTTTTAATTGCACCCATTGAACGTAATTCGAGATTAAGCGTTTTTAAAATCCTCGTCGAGCAAGGCTGTTAAAAAAATCAGTTAATTTGAGGGGTGGGCGTTATAGCAATCCTAAGCGATTTGTGAAAACCAGAAAAGTGATCAAAAGGGTTCCGACGGAACCCTTTTGATCACTTTTATACTCGACCGCGCAGAATTTGGGCCATTTCGTTGGGTTTGGGAGAGTGTTCGAGGGCGGTTTCTTCGTCAATCCGGCCGGTTTCGTAGAGTTCGTACAGGCACTGATTCATCGTACACATCCCGTCGTAGGTACATTGCGGAATAATCGCTTCGATTTCTTCCACTTCTCCCCGCAGAATGAAATCTTTGATCGCATCGGTGTTGATCATGATTTCATGAATGGCCGCCCGCTTGCCGTCAGTGGTTCGCACCAATGACTGAGCGATCACAGCCACTAGGGATTCTGCGACCTGCATCCGCATTGGGCCTTGCTCATCGGGGTTGTAAAGGTTGAGAATCCGCTCGATCGTTTTAACGGCGCTGTTAGTGTGCAGGGTGCCAAACACCAAGTGCCCGGTTTGGGCCGCTTTTAGAGCCGTGTTGACCGTCTCGCGATCGCGCATTTCCCCAATCAAAATAATATCTGGATCTTCCCGCAGAGAGGCTTTCAGAGCATTGTCAAACTTATGGGTGTGAATGCCGACTTCCCGCTGCCGGATCATTGCCTTGCGGCTTTGATGAACAAATTCAATTGGGTCTTCGATCGAAACAATGTGCTTCGGCATCTCAGAGTTGATGTAGTCAACCATGGCGGCCATCGTGGTCGATTTGCCTGAACCCGTCGGGCCGGTAACTAAAATTAGCCCTTTGTGGTAGTGACAAAGATCCTGAAATACCGGCGGTAGACCCAGTTGCTCTAGCGTCAAAATTTTGAGCGGAATCAGCCGCAGCACCATGCCCGGCCCGCGCAGGCTGTCAAAAATATTAATCCGCACTCTCGCCATGCCCTCATACTGCTTGGCACCGTCAAATTCTAGGGTTTTGTGGAAGCCTTCGATCTGGTCTGGCTCTAGAATTTCTTCTAGCCAAGCATCAAACGTCGCCTGATCGGTGATCGGATGTCCAGACGGTTCTAACCGACCGCGATCGCGGAAGCGAGGCACTTCACCAACCCCTAAGTGAATATCTGAAAAGTTTTTTTCATAGGCTTCTCGCACCAACTGCTCCATTGTTAGCCCAGTTGGAGAGCGGCGGGCAGCCGGCGCAGCGGGGGGAGGCATTGCTCCCTGCGGACGAGGCGCCGTCGCGGTTGCCGCCGAGGACATCGGCAAAGTTTGCGACATGGCTGGATTGGCTGCTCTTGGGATGCCACCTGGCCCAGGCGGCGGGGGTGGAGCTGGAATTGAGGCAGGAGAGAGAGGAGACGGTTGGGGATCTGGCATAGTAGGATTGCCTTCTGGTAATGGTTTTTTAAGAACGTTGGACTGAGATCAGCGTCAAGATGTGTAATAAGTACAGAAGCTTGGTAACGGATACTCCTTAAGCAGTGATCAAAAAATCTTTATCAGGGAAGCTGAACCGTCAAAACTGCGATCGCGCCTTTACTTTAATTCAGCGTTGAGCGTTTAGCCGAGCGCTATTGTAGAGTATTGACACTTTAAACCAGTAAATTAACTTTCTGATCTTTTTTTAGTGAGCCAAACTTAAATTCCAATCATGATTTAGCTCACAAATCTGCACTCAGACCCATTCCCTTGCCACCCATGTCTAGCTCACCCCGCCCAATTTGCATTACCCTTGGCACACGCCCAGAAGCAATTAAATTAGCGCCTGTCATTCAAGCCTTTCAGCAGCATCCTGCCTATCAAACTCAGGTTGTGCTGACGGGTCAACATCGAGAAATGGTTGAGCAGGTGATGCAGTTGTTCAGCCTGACGGCTGATTATGACTTAGAGATCATGCAGCGCCAGCAAACCCTGACTGAAATTACCTGCCGCAGCCTGCAAGGTCTAGAAACCCTCTATCAGCAATTGCAGCCTCAGCTTGTTTTGGTGCAGGGGGATACAACCACAGCCTTCGCGGCTGCCCTGGCTGCTTTCTATCAGAAAATTCCGGTAGGGCACGTAGAAGCAGGTTTGCGAACCGATGACCTGTTTAATCCTTACCCAGAAGAAGCGAATCGACGGTTAATTTCTCAGGTGGCTCAACTCCACTTTGCCCCAACCGACCTAGCAGTAGATAATCTTCACCGCTCTGGTGTGACGGGGAATATTCACCAAACCGGCAATACCGTGATTGATGCCCTGCTCAAGGTGGCCGCCAAGCAGCCCGACTGCCAGGTGCCAGGCTTAGATTGGCAGAAATACCGAACAATTTTAGCCACAGTCCACCGACGCGAAAATTGGGGGCAACCGCTCCAAGATATTGCCCACAGCTTTTTGACGATTCTAGAGAAATTTCCTGATACGGCCCTCTTGTTGCCGCTGCACCGTAATCCTCTCGTACGAGAGCCGCTGCAAGCTGCTTTGGGTCAACATCCACGCGTCTTTTTATCAGAGCCGTTGGACTATGCCGAGCTGGTCGGGGCCATTCAGCGCTGCTATTTGGTGCTGACCGATTCGGGCGGACTCCAAGAAGAAGCCCCCAGCTTAGGCAAACCCGTGCTGGTGCTGCGAGAAACCACCGAGCGCCCAGAAGCTGTCACGGCTGGTACGGCCAAGCTGGTCGGGACTGATCCTGAGCGAGTGATTGCAGCGGCGGCGCTTTTATTGAGTGATCCAACGGCCTATGGAGCAATGGCGAATGCGATTAACCCCTTTGGCGATGGTCAGTCATCCCAGCGGATTGTCAAGATTGTTGGCGATTATCTATAGCAGTCTCAAATCAGTCGTCATGAGTTGTGAGCTGCATCACTCACAACTCATTAATGAGCGCTAGCTGACCAAGCCGTCTCCAGGTCTGAGAAATTCTTTCAGGAACCAGCGGTGTTTCTGGTGCACCTGGACAAGCCGCGTGTAGAGGTCTGCTGTGCCAATATCGCCAGCATTGGTCGCCAAGTCGGCATCTTGATGCATTTCTTTGATGATTAGCTCATGGCTGGCGATCGCCTCCGCCATCATTTCTCGCACCGAAAGTTGCCCGGCAGAAGGCTGAACGGTTGCCTTGACGAGATAATCGGTTGGGTCAGCGACGGGGCTGCCATCTAGCATTAAACTGCGCTCGGCTAGCTCATCCAGCATCGCAAACACCTCAGCGCCCTGCTCGTCAAACAGCAGATGCACATCTCGAAACAAAGGGCCAAAAGTCAACCAGTGATATTTTTTGTAATTCAGGTAAGCAACAAGGGTATTCGCCTGTTGCCGATTCAAGGTTGCGACTATTTCAGCGACCTGAGTAGTGACTAGAGTTGTCATGGTGTCCTCCCAAACGGGGTAAAGCGTCATCAACTTTTGTTTGCTTACTAAATCATACTCGTTATGACTATGACTTGCAACTAGCGGCTTGAGCTAAATTATTCAAAACGACTAGGTCTATGGCACTCTAGGAGACGGACGGTATTATACTCATCCCCTAGTCCAACCCATCAACTATGCAGACCTTGCCTAATCCCGTCAGCACCGGCCAAACCAACGTTGAAACAGGCATTATTCGGCGCAAAACTCGCCCTGTACCCGTGGGCAGCATTACGATTGGCGGTCATCACCCCGTCGTCGTCCAGTCGATGATCAACGAAGACACCTTAGATATTGATGGTTCTGTGGCTGGCATCCGCCGCCTGCACGAAATTGGCTGTGAAATTGTCCGGGTTACCGTGCCCAGCATGGCCCACGCCAAGGCAATGGAAGAAATTCGCCGAAAACTATACGCTTCCTATCAGCCCGTGCCCCTGGTGGCCGATGTGCACCATAACGGAATGAAAATTGCCCTGGAAGTGGCCAAGCACGTTGACAATGTGCGGATTAACCCCGGTTTGTATGTGTTTGAGAAGCCGAAAAGCGATCGCACTGAATACACCCCGACCGAATTTGCTGAAATCGGCGACAAAATCCGCGAAACTTTAGAACCATTGGTCATTTCGCTCCGCGATCAAAACAAGTCAATGCGGATTGGCGTCAATCATGGCTCTTTGGCTGAGCGCATGTTATTTACCTACGGTGACACGCCCGAAGGCATGGTCGAGTCGGCGCTGGAGTTTATTCGGCTCTGCGAGTCAATGAATTTTTACCACCTCGAAATTTCCCTCAAGGCGTCGCGGGTGCCGGTGATGCTGGCCGCTAATCGCCTGATGGTGCAGCGGATGGATGCCTTGGGCATGGATTACCCCCTGCATTTGGGCGTGACTGAAGCCGGAGATGGCGAGTACGGCCGAATCAAATCTACGGCTGGGATTGGCACACTGCTGGCGGAAGGAATCGGCGATACCATTCGCGTCTCGCTAACCGAAGCGCCGGAGAAAGAAATTCCAGTCTGCTACAGCATTTTGCAAGCGCTCGGCTTACGCAAAACCATGGTGGAATATGTCGCCTGCCCTTCTTGTGGACGCACCCTGTTCAATTTGGAAGAAGTTTTACACCAGGTTCGGGAGGCAACTAAACACCTGACTGGCTTAGATATTGCCGTCATGGGCTGCATTGTCAACGGCCCCGGCGAAATGGCCGATGCCGACTACGGCTATGTCGGCAAACAGGCCGGCTGGATCTCGCTTTACCGAGGTAAAGAAGAAGTTAAAAAAGTACCGGAAACCCAGGGTGTAGAAGAGTTGATTAACCTGATTAAAGCCGACGATCGCTGGCTTGATCCAGAGTAAATAAGTCAGTTTGGATCGGTCAAACTTTCGAGTTGCAAGTGACCAAACTGGTCGTGAATCTGGCCCTATGCTAAATTGGCCATGGTCTTGAGAAGGCGAAGTTAAAGCCTATGGCATGGTCTAAGCGTGGGATGATTGTGGGTTCAACTGTGCTGCTGTCGGCAGCAGTGGCCACGACCGGAGCAGGGCTACACCTTTCTAAAAGCTGGGCAGGACTGCGAGAAAGCCCCAAAGAACTGGTTGATGAAGTCTGGCAAGTTGTTGATTACGAATACGTGGATGGCACCTTCAACGGGGTTGATTGGCGGGCGGTTCGGCGGGAGTACCTGGGCAAGAACTACGCTTCTCAAGAAGCGGCTTACGAAGCGGCGCGGGAAATGCTCAAAAAACTGGATGACCCCTACACCCGGTTTATGGATCCAGAGCAGTTTAAAACGATGCAAATTGATACCTCTGGGGAATTAACCGGGGTAGGGATTCAAATTGCGGAAGATGAAAAAACCAAGCAAATTACCGTTATTTCGCCGATCGAAGGTAGCCCGGCATCTGAAGCTGGGATTCGCTCCAAGGATGTGATCATCAAAATTGATGATAAAAGCACGAAGGGAATGGATGTGAATCAGGCAGTCAGCTTGATTCGCGGCCCGGAGAATTCCCAGGTGACGATTACCGTCAAGCGGGGTGACCAAGAGCTGCCCTTTAACCTGACTCGCACCAAAATTGAAATTCATCCGGTGCGATTTAGCGTCAAGCCTTCGCCAGCCGGGCCAGTTGGCTACATTCGTTTGGTGCAATTCAGCGCTAATGCAGCCCCAGAAATGGAGGCGGCAATCAAGGCTTTGGACAAACAGAATGTGGCGGGCTACATTCTTGACTTGCGCTCAAATCCGGGTGGGCTGCTGTTTGCCAGTGCCGAAATTGCCCGCATGTTTTTAGATCAAGGCACAATTGTCTCGACTGTCGATCGCCAGGGCGTGTCTGATCAAATGAAAGCAAAAGGTAATAGTCTGACCAATAAGCCCCTAGTGGTGCTGATTGACGGTGGCTCTGCCAGTGCTAGTGAAATTCTAGCCGGGGCGCTGCAAGACAATAACCGAGCCGAGTTGGTCGGGACTAAAACCTTTGGTAAAGGTCTGGTGCAGTCAGTTCAGCGGTTGGGCGACGGCTCCGGTATGGCAGTGACGATCGCCAAATACTTTACTCCCAGCGGTCGAGACATCAACAAAAAAGGGATTGAGCCGAATGTTGAAGTCAAACTGACTGAAGAGCAACTAAAGAGCCTCACCCGTGAGCAAATTGGCAGCGAGGCAGACCTCCAGTTCACCAAAGCATTATCGATTTTGGATCAAAAAATTGCCGCGGCCCAAAAGTCAGCCCAAGCGTCTCCCTAGTTGAGGAAAAATCAGGTGATCGTCAATCCACAACCACGGCTAAAGGTTAAACTGGCAGCGCTGAAATTCTGACGAGTAGCCCCTGGATGAAAGTACGTCTGATTGTTTCGCTTGCGATCGCTCTGCTCAGTTTACTGATCGAACCTGTTCGAGCCGATTCCCCGATTACCTCAACCCGCTTTGCCGATGCCTACCAGGATGATGCCCTGATTCAGGCTGCCAGAAAAAGCGGCATTTTGGACTTAAAAATGGCGGAATATCTGTCTTCACCTACGAATCCAATTGACCAGAAAGCGGCTTTAATCAACGCATTATCCTGGAAGTATGAGGGCAAGTCCAATGCCACCCTCTATCGATACTTTTTGAGCTTAACCTACGGTCAGAAAGCCGATCAGCTAGACTTGCAGGCCCTAACCGCCGATGAAGTGTTTGCTCTGGGATACTTGACGGTGATGGACGATTACTTTAATCCTGAACCGGCGATCGCCCTCCTGCTGAGTGCTAAAGCCCGAAATCAAGATAGCTTTACCGTTGTGATCGTGACTGCTCTGGCCCAAGCTCAAGCCACTCGCGATTGGTGCCAGGTTTGGCAAACGACTGATGCCGTAACTCAAGCCCGATCGCTCAAACAAGATATGCGCCCCCCAGAGCAAAACGAATTATTTTGGACTACATGCGCTCTTATCAGAACTATTGCAAATAATTCCCCTCGGCTATACCGGAAAAACAACTTTGAAAAAGTAAAATACTTTTTTAAGATTTGAAACAATTGAGACAAAAATAGTCGCTCTGCAATGTTATGTTACTTTTCAAACGTGGGTATAGTAAGCCCAGTGATCGAGAGTGACGGTAGAGTTGCTAGCTGTTCCAGCCAAAGTTGCCTGGATTTTTAGCTAAGCTGCTGTCAGGTTTGAGTTCATCGGCGATGAACTGTTGAGGTTAAGAAGAAATATTAGGGGGGCTGGCTTCTGAGCCATAGGCAGACAACTGTCTCGGTTCAGGGTCTGTTTTACAGTGATGATTAATGTATTTGCTTTACAGGCAACTGTTAAGGTTTTATTTGGGCAAGGCGAGGTAAGTCAACTGCGATCGCACTTGCCATTGAGTCTGACCCTGCTGAGTTTGACTGCTCTGGCAACCATCTTTGCTCCAGCCGTTCGGGCTGAGCCAAAAATTAAGATTAATCCTGATCCTGAACTGGCAGCAATCGTCAATATGACAACGATTGAGCGCCAGTCAAATTCACAGGGGCAGCAATCGCAAATCATCAGCTTTGCTAGCTCCTACAACATCAAGTCGCTGGTAGATGCGAGAGCTTATGCCTTAGAGTTGGTCAACCGCGATCGGGTAGCAAATGGATTGAAACCCCTGGTTCCCAATCCTTTTCTGGATCAAGTGGCTCAGGCTCATGCCGAAGACATGCTGCGACGCAACTACTTTGATCATCATTCACCGGAAGGGGAAAATGCCGTTAAGCGCTACATCAAAGCGGGAGGAAACCCCAAGACTGGGGTTGGGGAAAACCTGATGTTCTACCACAACCCCCGCACCTCTGGCATTGCTGGGGAAACCCTTCAGATGTTTCAAGCCAGTTGGATGGACAGTCCGCAGCACCGCATCAACATCCTGAATGCTGAAATTGTCAGCTTTGGCTTTGGCATTGTGATTGGAGCCGACGGCAGAGAGTATGCTGTCCAAATGTTTTGCTTGGGATAGTCGTTCCTGAAAAACTTGCTCGTTTTTTTGGGTTCCTATTCATCAAGCAGCACCAAATAACGGCTTTACCGGTCAAGTCTCATCAACTGAAGTTTGCCTGCTACGCCTGAATCGGTGTTTGAGGCTCTCCAAGGGGCATCAGTGTCACCAGGTTTTGCAAGAGGTTGAGCATTTTCTTGCAATTTCAGACAGGGTTTTAGAGGCTGAAAGCCCTGCTATTATAGCTGCATTCGCCAAAGTTAGGACGTAGACTAGAAGGATTCCTCTAATCTTTCCCCTCTCTATGGCGAAACCCTACAGCAATGACTTTCGACAAAAAGTCATCCAAGCGATCGAGATGGAT
>JAESGG010000010.1_pt1 | contig 143634 bp, 115 predicted proteins | sample 9266231 | NCBI WGS metagenome assembly JAESGG01 (sample SAMN14515337, study PRJNA621664) | algae metagenome | isolation source: Aphanocapsa sp. GSE-SYN-MK-11-07L and co-occurring heterotrophs from wet... | place: USA: Grand Staircase Escalante National Monument, Utah | collected 2006-04-16 | reverse complement strand
ATGCATCCAATCTTAACAGTACAACTGGCGGAGAAGGAGGGATTCGAACCCTCGATAGAGTTTCCCCTATACACCCTTAGCAGGGGTGCGCCTTCAGCCACTCGGCCACTTCTCCGCACTACGTTGCGGCGTGTATATTAATGTCTCAGGAAAATAAGTCAAACAATTTTTGGAGCTGGAAAGCGCGTTTGCTGACCTTTTAAACAATTCGACTAAATATTCGCTACAAAGCGTTAAAAATATACAATTTCTAAAAATGGTAAAGCTTAAAACTTATTGATCGTCATCGCCGCTAAAGCCACCAGGGGTGCCTTTTTCAGCCTGAATGCGCATATAAATCTCTTCTCTGTGCACTGACACTTCTTTTGGTGCATTCACACCGATACGAACCTGATTTCCTTTGACGCCTAAAACTGTGACCGTGACTTCATCACCGATCATCAGTGTCTCACCAACACGACGCGTTAAAATAAGCATTCTTTGCTCCTTTTGTATGATCCCAGCTTCCAATGGTTGCGCTTGCATAATAGTACTGCGCAGACCTGTCAGCCTTATGATAACTCAGCTGACAAATTTATGAAAACCTTGAAATTAATTAACTGAACCCAATAAGGCAGAGTGTAAAGCGACCGCTACTTTATTCAATTCAGCCTCTGGCACGACAATAGATAATTTAATTTCGGCACAACTGACAGCAACAACCTGCACGGCTAATAACTGCAATTGTTCAAATACTGTCGCTGTAATGGCAGGATTTGATTTCAGCCCTATCCCTACTATAGATAACTTGCCCAAAGACTTCCTGCTTTGAAGTGTAAAATTTTGCTTCTTTTTCAGTTCATTACAAATATCTTCAACAGTGCTCAGATCATTTTGACTCAAACTGAACTGCATCTGTAATAAACCGGACGGCGCATACTGCACCTTTAACATATCGGTCTCAATGGCTAAACGGGCGAACTCCTTCAGTAATGCGATATGTAGCTCACTACTTAACTCATTCAGCTCCAACCAGACTTCGCCGGTCTGGCATGCCAGCCCTGTTACTGCAGGTACACTCATGCTCTGGTCCTCATAACACACTAAAGTTCCCTGATCGGGCCTGAAGCTGGATAACACCCGAACAGGCACCTGATGCATAGCTGCATATTCGACAGAGCGGGAGTGCAGTACCTTGGCGCCTAAACTTGCCAGCTCGAGCATACTGGACGCATCCACATAAGGCAGCCGGAAGGCATCAGTACAAATACGCGGGTCCATGCTGTAAATACCGTCGACATCAGTGAATATCTGACACTCGTCGGCTTTTAATGCAGCGGCCAAAGCAACCGCTGTGGTATCAGAACCTCCACGGCCTAAGGTGGTGATATTGCCTTCAATGTCACGGCCCTGAAAACCAGCGGCTATCACAATATGGCCCTGCTCCAGCTCCTGCCACAAACGTTCAGTACCCACAGATAATATACGGGCACGACTGAATTTATTGTCGGTCAATATACCAATCTGATCGGCCAGTAGTGATACAGCCGGATGACCCCGTTTAATCAGCGCCATCGCCAGCAACGCAATACTGACCTGCTCACCACTGGCGGCGAGCATATCCAGCTCGCGGGTAGAAGGACGACTATCAATCTGATGCGCCAGTCCAAGCAGCCTGTTGGTTTCACCTGCCATAGCAGACACCACCACTACTACTTTATGACCAGCATGCACAGTTTGAATGACCTGCTCTGCCACAGCTTCGATACGTTCGGGGGTACCTACTGAGGTACCCCCGAATTTTTGTACATATAAAGCCACTGAGCTTTACAGCTTAGCCGCAATATAGTCGGCAGCAGCTTTCAGCACACCAGGTAAAGCTGCCACATCAGTGCCACCCGCCTGAGCTAAGTCCGGCTTACCACCGCCTTTACCACCTACTTGTTCTGCGGCCCAACCAATCAGCTGACCAGCTTGAACTTTGCCAGTTAAATCAGAGGTCACGCCTGCAATTAAACTGACTTTGCCTTCAGCTGCAGTAGCCAATAACAAAATACCTGAACCTAATTTGTTTTTCAGCTCGTCCACCATGGTACGGAAGGCTTTTGGATCAGCACCTTTAAGCTCTGCAATCAGCACTTTAACGCCGTTAATCACCTGCACCTGCTCCAGCAAGGAAGCACCGGCAGCACTGGCGAGCTTAGCTTTTAATTGCTCCAGCTCTTTCTCTAAAGCTTTGCGGCTGTCCATCGCTTGCTGTACTTTTTCAGCAATAGAAAATACATCGCCCTTCAACAGCGAAGCTACAGTTTGAGCCTGTTGTTCCAGCTTATGCACAAAAGCTAAAGCGCCTTCGCCAGTCACAGCTTCAATACGGCGAATACCCGCAGCTATACCGCTTTCAACCACAATTTTGAATAAGCCAATATCACCAGTGCGCGACACGTGAGTACCACCACAGAGTTCAATCGAGAAGTCGCCCATGCTCAGCACGCGCACTTCGTCATCGTATTTTTCGCCAAACAGCGCCATAGCGCCTGCAGCTTTGGCCTCATCGACATTCATCAGACGCGTCAGTACTTCGTGGTTTTGTTGCACTTGCTCGTTGACCATTTGTTCGATACGGCGAATTTCATCCGCTTTGACCGCTTCAAAATGCGAGAAGTCAAAACGTAAACGTTCTGAACCTACTAAAGAGCCTTTTTGAGTCACATGCTCACCCAACACAGTGCGCAGCGCTGCGTGTAATAAGTGGGTGGCAGAGTGGTTTTTACGAATAGCTTCACGACGGGCATTATCAATGGCCGCATCCACTAAATCGCCAATAGCCAAAGCACCTTTTAAGCTGCCTTTATGGGCAAAAGCTTTGCCTACTTTGATGGTATCTGCCACGGTAAACACAGCACCATTGGCCAGAGTTAACACGCCAGCATCACCAGATTGACCACCAGACTCAGCATAAAATGGGGTTTGATCCAGGATCACCAGCGCTTGCTGACCATCCGTCAGCGCATTGACTGCATTGCCTTCCAGCAGAATTTCGACCACTTTGGCTTTACCCTGAATTTGGGTGTAGCCAGTAAAGTCAGTGCACACAGCAGAAGTTAACGCCTGGTTGTAATCAGCACCAAAGTTAGAAGCTTGCTGAGCACGTTTACGCTGTGCTTCCATTGAGGCTTCAAAACCAGCCTGATCCACAGTTAAGCCACGCTCACGCGCCACATCGCTGGTTAAGTCCAGCGGGAAACCGTAGGTGTCATACAGCTTAAAGGCCACTTCGCCCGGGATCACAGTGCTGCCATGAAGCTCTGCTAAAGCGTCTTCCAGAATACCCAGACCACGCTCTAAAGTTTTACCAAACTGCTCTTCTTCTAAAGCCAGCACTTTTTCAATCACGGCCTGTTTTTCGACAAGCTCTGGGTAAGCTTCACCCATTTGTTCGGCTAAAGCGCCAACCAACTTGCTGAAGAACACACCTCTAGCCCCCAGCTTGTTGCCATGACGGATAGCGCGGCGAATAATACGACGCAGCACATAACCACGGCCTTCATTGGATGGCATCACACCGTCAGCCACTAAAAATGAACAGCTGCGAATGTGGTCAGCTACGACACGTAACGACTTGTCGTTTAAGTCGGTAGCGCCTGTGATTTCAGCAGTAGCTTTAATCAGCGCCGCAAAGGTGTCGATTTCGTAGTTGCTGTGCACGTTTTGCAAAATAGCTGCAATACGCTCTAAGCCCATACCTGTATCTACGCTTGGTTGTGGCAGGGGTTCCATCCGGCCATCGGCATGACGGTTAAACTGCATAAAAACGTTGTTCCAGATCTCGATAAAACGGTCGCCATCTTCTTCTGGTGAACCCGGCGGGCCACCCCAGATATGATCGCCGTGATCGTAGAAAATTTCAGTACAAGGACCACAAGGACCTGTATCGCCCATAGCCCAGAAATTATCTGAAGCATAAGGTGCGCCTTTGTTATCACCAATACGGATAGCGCGCTCAGCTGGCACACCAATCTCTTTGGTCCAGATATCAAAAGCCTCATCGTCTGTAGCGTATACAGTGATCCAGAGTTTTTCTTTTGGCAGTTTGACCACTTCAGTTAAAAACTCCCAGGCGTATTTAATAGCGTCCTGTTTGAAGTAATCACCGAAGCTGAAGTTACCCAACATTTCAAAGAAGGTATGGTGACGGGCTGTATAGCCAACGTTTTCTAAATCGTTATGTTTACCGCCGGCACGTAAACAACGTTGTGCTGTCACAGCGCGGTTGTAGCTGCGTTTGTCCTGACCTAAAAACACATCCTTAAATTGCACCATACCTGCGTTGGTGAAAAGTAAAGTCGGGTCATTGCCCGGGATCAGCGAACTGCTGCTAACGATTTGGTGGCCTTTGCTGGCAAAAAAGTCCAGGAAAGCGCGGCGAAGTTGTGCCGAAGTCATATACATATCTTACTCTTCTTTAAGCTCTGCAAATACAAGTTGGATAGTGTCACTGCCAAAGCCCCGGCTTTGTAAGTAACGCATCCGTTTAAGTTTGTCCTGATAATCCGCTATGGGTTTATCAGCATATTTTTTCCGGTACGCCTGTGTGGCGACCTCAAACCAATCGATATCTAATTCTTCCAGCAGTTGCTGTTGTAAATCTTTTTTAATGCCCTGCTGCGCACAAAACTGGCTAATGTAAAACCATCCATAGCCTTTATGCAACTTTGCATTGACCTGCATACGGGCATAACGTAACTCGTTCTGGTAATCCCGTTGCTGCGCCCAATCCAGTAATTCAGTAATTTGTTCTGCCGAAGCGCCTTTTTGTTTGAGCTTTTGTTTCAGCTCCAACGCGCTGTATTCACGGCGCGATAACAAACCCAACAGCCATTGCCGCAATTCCTGCTCTGTTAGAAGCTTTGGTTCTTGCGAAGGCTGGGGCTCTGTCATAGTTAGACTTCCAATACCGCAGGTGCTGAATCATCCAGCTGCAAAGCAAAAAAGGCACTAAAAGATAAAAAGAATGCCACTTGCAGCACAGGAACTATGATAATAAAAGCAAAACCTAAAGTGGCAATACCTAACATGCCCAAAGCCACAGACAAAATACCAAACAAAGTGAGAGCTCCAACATTACGCCAGCAGGCCGTTAGACTGGCCATTAAAATGGCCTGCAAACGTTGTTCGTTAAGGAAATACGCTATAGCAACAGCGTAAGCAAACAACATAAAAACCAGACACAGTACAACAGCAAAGAGAAAGATGGTGACAGGGTCAACCACACCAGCCTGAGTTTGTTCCATCAACTGGGCAGCCAACAGCATTAGCGGAATATTCGCCAGCAAGTTAGCACCAGCCAACCTGATAAAAGTGCGGCGATAACGTGCTTCTTTAAACACACTAAAAAGCAATTGAAAATCCACCGTTTGCTGCTGTTGCAACAACACTATGGTTTTATAAAAACCAGCAGTCAAAAACGGATTGGCCAGCACCAGAATAACGCCAAGCACTGGATGCAACTGTGCCAGTAAACTTAACACTGTGGTGAAAGCCACCATAGCAATCAGTGTCGAAGGCGCCTGACGGAATAACTCCCAGGCTTTGGTCAGCCATGACAGAGCCGCCTGCGTAGGCACCCGGCGTATGATAAGTTTTACCTGAACTTTCTGATCCACTAACTTTAACCCTTCTTCACTTCAGCAATCGAGGCCCTGATGGCTACGAAATGAGGTGTATATTACTGCAAAAGCAGGGTTACTAAGAATAGCTGGCACAGAAAAAGGCGGTTTTAGCTGTGGATTATGCAAATTAAGTCGAAGCTTCACCCATCTGCAACCAAAACTGCCTTAGCAGGTCTTTACAGCGTATAGTGCGGCAGAATGAATTCAAACCGCCGCAGATGGACAGGAATGAATACTGATGGGGATTGAATGCAGAAAATTCAAAGTGCTTTTTTTTGGCTGATTGAGTTAACAAAAAAATATTCTGGCCTGGTGGCGTTATTTGGTTTTTGTACTGGCCTATTCAGTTTATGGCAAGTTGAACGCCGTGAACAATTTGCCCAGTTTTTTGCCATTTTGATGGTGGTTGGCTGGGTATGGTTGATGGGAGAATACTGGCTACGTAAAGGTTTACTGCGTAAATTTGGTATTTCGTTATCAAAAGACGTTACCCATTTGGTCACCCAGTTACTACATCAGGAAAGCTTATTTTTTGCCTTACCATTTTTTCTGGCGGCCACAGACTGGGACCAGCCCCAGGCCGTTTTCACTGTGTTGTTGGTTTGTTGTGCTTTGGTAGCAGTGATTGATCCGGCCTACAACAGACTGCTGACAAAACGACGCGCTTTATTTTTGGTGTATCACTGCTTTTCTTTATTCGCCGTTTTGATGGTGGTCTTGCCACTGCTGTTTTTTATGACCACCACCCAAAGTCTGGGTTTGGCTTTGGTTATATCTGCTTTGTTGAGTATTCCCAGTATCCGCCCTTTGTTGGCGCAACCGGGCCGTTGGCGCTTACCTGTGTTATCCCTGTTGTTAGTGGTCATGACCACCAGCATCTGGTTTAGCCGCAGCCTGATCCCCGCCCCGGTGTTAAACCTGAACGACATTCAGCTGAGCCAACAGCTGGATTATGAACAGCGCTTACCTGGCGCAGCTATTACAGAACTGTCGCTGGCAGAGCTGCAACAAGGTCTCTATGCTTATACCTCAGTACGGGCACCACGGGGTCTGAAAGAACAGATTTATCATGAGTGGATCCACAATGGCCAATCGGTAGAACGCATTGAGCTGAACATTTCAGGCGGGCGGGAACAAGGCTACAGAGCCTGGACGCGCAAACAACAATTTCCGCAGGATGCTGTGGGCAAATGGAAAATTCGGGTGGCGACAGATTCTGGGCAGCTATTGGGGGCTATAACATTTACTGTGACGCCTTAAAAAATGGCGACCATAAATCCTAAGCGGTATTTGTTTAGAATTTGAGACGGGCGGGGACAAGCCCCGCCCCTACGGATTATTCCTTCACAATTTCCATTTCTTTCAGAAGGTTGGTCGCGCCATCTACTTTCTCCATTTGCCACAGCATATAACGGCTGTCGACATGGATAGAGCGATTGGTCGCCGGATCGTAGTCCCAGTTGCCGATGATGCCTTCAATCACACCATCAAATAACAAACCTACTAATTCAGCTTTACCGTTTAGTGTGGGTGAACCTGAGTTTCCCCCTGTGGTGTCCACTGTACTTAAGAAGTTAACCGGCAGATTGTTATAGACCGCATCTTTATAAATCCCGAAATCGCCTTTCTTTAACGCTTCGACCTGAGCTGGTGGAGCATCAAATGGATCTATGCCAGTTTGCTTCTGCAAAATACCAGCTGCAGTGGTAAATGGCTGATAAGACACAGCATCTTTGGGTTGGTAACCTTTGATAGAACCATAAGTGACACGCAACGTACTATTCGCATCAGCGTACACCGGCTTACCATTGGCTTTATTAAAGGCAATAATAGCTTCCATCACCACAGGGCGGGCCACTGCCAGCTTACCTTTGTGTTCTTTGTCTTTGGTTTCCAGTGCAATATCTGTGTCATACATAGCGACAGCATATTGGATCAGAGGATCTTCGCTTGCTTTAAAGTCGTCTACAGATTTGCCCATCCAAGCTAAACGTTCCACTTCATCAGACAATTGAGTGGCTTGATACAAGCTTTCCAGTTTAGTGCGAAGCGCAGCCACATCGAGCTGACCCGAACCTATACCAAAGTAGCCATCCAACGCTTTTAACCGTTGATCAGCAGGTAATTTGGCGTAATGTTGCAGGAAATGCAACATCAGTTCTTGTTCAACTTTGGCATCAAAGCTGCGTGACAAACGTTTCATGCTGGCAGAAAAACGCTCCAGATCCCGCTCTTGATAACCCATTTCGCGTTCTGCGTCTGGTTTTTGCTGCTCATTGGCTAAACGGTATAAACGTTTGGCGGTATTAAACAGCTGACCGTAGCTTAAATAGCCTAAAATCAGGTCTCGTTGCTGATTTTCTTGCTCTTCCACTACTAATAGCTGCTGCAGGCTGCGTACTGCAGGCGCATATTTAGCCTGACGGGCTGCGCTGGATTTAATCCAAAGGTTCAGAGCTTTATCAAACTGATCTTTGCGCTGTTGGGTATCGCCTTGCTGGTAGCTTGTGATCATGCCTTCGAAATTTTTTGCATAGTTGGCTAATGACGCCAAAATGCTCTCGTATTTAATGCGGGCTTCAGAGCCTTCGGCAGAATACCGCTTAATCACTGCAATAGCTTCTTCACGATAAGCTTTAGATAAAGGTAACACCTGGGTGAACTGATTTTGCACTTCAGCAGCTGAGTTGTATCTGTTTGTGCGGCCCGGATAACCAATCACCATCACAAAATCATTTTCTTTCAGAGGCTTAGCTGACACTTTTAAATAAGAAGGCGGAGTAAAAGGCACGTTGTCGGCACTAAAATCAGCAGGCTGACCATCTTTGCCTACATAAGCCCGGTAAAACGAATAATCGCCTGTGTGGCGTGGCCACATCCAGTTGTCGATATCGCCACCAAATTTACCAATACCTGAAGCAGGTGCATGCACTAAACGCACATCACGAATTTCCATTTGTTTGATCAGGTAATATTCCAGACCGCCATGAAAACTGTAGACATCACATCTGTACCCCGGAGTTTCACAAGCTGCAATTTGTTCTTTGCGCAGTTCACTAATACGGTCAAAACGCTCTTTACCTTTAAGTGCTGGTGACAACTCCTGATTAATTTGCGCTGTGATATTGGTCACTTCCTGAGTCACAAACACTTTCGAGCCTGGTGCGGCAGGAAGTTCTTCGTCTAAATCTTTGGCTAAAAAGCCTTTAGCCAACAGGTTGTTTGCAGCTGTGCTGTTGTGTTGGATACTGCCATAAGCACAGTGGTGATTAGTCACCACCAGACCTTGATTAGAGACAAAAGACGCAGTACAGCCCCCTAAACTAATCACTGCATTCATAGGGAATGCAGTTAATTGGGCAATACTTTTGGCATCAATTTCTAAACCTTTTTCTTTGAGGAGTTGTTCAAGTTCAGGCAATTGATGAGGTTGCCACATACCTTCATCGGCATGGGCGAAAGTGGCGACTGACAAAGCCAGCGCAAGCAGAGTTTTTTTCATTTGGAATTTCCTTGGCATAGAGGCCCAGATAAACTAACAGCATCATGACAAGATACAGATGCTATTGCGGGTAACAGCCCTCATTGTGCGATATTTTGCGGCAAAGTAAAACGGCCAGAGGCTTGAATTTCTGCACTATTTCCCCCATAAAGTGAAGTCGTTGAAAAGACAGGAGCAGTAATGGAACAACTAATTGAAAAGGCGATGTACGCCACCCGCTGGCTGATGGCGCCTATTTACCTTGGCCTGAGTTTGGCATTGCTGGCCCTTGGTATTAAATTTTTTCAGGAAGTATTCCATATAATGCCGATTATTTTCAGCATGAAAGAAGTGGACTTAATTCTGGTGATCTTGTCGCTGATAGATATCACGCTGGTCGGCGGTTTGATTGTGATGGTGATGTTTTCCGGCTATGAAAATTTTGTCTCACGACTGGATATTGAAGGCGATGGCGAAAAATTAGGCTGGTTAGGTAAGTTAGATTCTAACTCACTGAAAAACAAAGTAGCGGCTTCCATTGTTGCTATTTCGTCTATTCACCTGCTGAAGGTTTTTATGGATACTGAAAATATCCCAAATGACAAAATCATGTGGTACTTACTTATTCATATGACCTTCGTGTTATCTGCTTTTGCTATGGGCTATCTGGATAAAATTACCAAAGGCACAGGCAATAAAGATAATTTTTAGCCACACTTCACCCGCTGGAAAAAGAGCAGACCCGCCTGGCGGGTCTGAACACATCAACAAAACCAGTTCTGTTAGAAATTGTATTTAAAACCTAAAGCTGCAGATTCATCCTGCTCGGTCTGGAAGTCCAGAGTAGAGAACATGGTGTAAATGACCATTTCGCTATTCAGTGCATAGTCTGCACCTATACTCCATAAAGTTCCTGTTTCTGCGTGACGGAGTTTGCTGTCGTCACGCTGCCATTGCAGTTTGTAGGTCATCGCCTCACGTTTATAAGCAAGCTGCGCCATCACTGCATCACCATCAACATTTCGGGTGACATGCTCGCTATGCTGCAACATTACACCAGCCGATAACTGACCTCCTGAGAGCTCCATCAGCTTAAAGTGAGCCAGAATACGTTCAGCATCAATATTATTCAGTTCACGCGCCTGACTGTAAGCAAAATAATAAGGGTAAGCTTTAAAGCCAGAATCACCATAACTCAAGGTCCAATCATAACCACCAGCCACTTCATCACTGGCTCCGGTCTGGTAGGTTGCCTGAAACTGAAAACCTTCGATAACAGGACTTTGATACCCTACTATATTTTCAAGCCTGTCCTGCCCCGCACTTAACTGAGCTATATCGTTTAGTGTTTCATTAAATAAATCAATTTTGCCTTCTGATTTTTTGAAACGGGTGTCGTTTTTACCAAAAACCAATTCCCCCCAGTTACCAGCAAAACCAATATAAGTGTTACGGCTGCCTAAGCGATGATCTTTGTTCGCATCATCCAGACCATTGACCTGCCACTCATAAACCACAATCAAATCGAGGTTATCCGCCAGCGTCTGTCTGGCTTTAAATCCCAGCCGGGTAAAAGGTGCTTCGATTTGCCACCCCTGATCGGAATAACGATACAAGCCTTCATCGACGTACAAGCCCTGCAGATCCAGTTTTCCGTAGACATCCCATTCAAAAGCCTGGGCTCCGGAACTCAGCACGATGAATGAACTTAACACCGCATAATATTTTTTGTTCAAATTCGTCCCCTTAATCACTATTTAATTCTGTCAGCAATAAAAACCTCAAAGCACGCTGCTGAAAGTTACAGGCAAATATTTTATGTAACTGACCATGGACTATGCCTCACACTATAATCAGCACAGTGAATCACCATATCGATTGTCACACTTCATACAATCATGAATCATTTGCATTTCTTATCAGTCTGAAACTTTCAATAACAAAGCGGCAATGAATACGAAAACTTAAGTTGGGTAAAAAACGTCGGCATCATACAATAAGTCACAGCCCAAATTATTCCACATTATCTAATCAAACTAAAAATAAGAAAATAAACCATAAAAAACAAAGCGTTAAAAAAAACCTACTCCAAAGTAATAAATTTATCACTTTTAGCATTTACAACAGGCTAAAATAGAGTTACTCCGTAAATTCATCTATCGATAAATTAAATTTTTCAGTATTTAACATCAAATGGCGCTTTATAGGGTTTTAGCGGATAAAACGACGGATGTCAAAATGCACACTGAAACTGATGGATCTGTGTTTAATCACTGCCTTGGTCATTATGTTCTATAGTATCAACAGCAGCGACACTCCTATTTTTTTAACTGCATGATAAGGAATGATGGAAACAGATACATTTTGAGAGAGTCCCGCATAAATTTTCTGAATCAACACAGCAAGACCAAAGATCATAGAAAAGGAGTTACCATGTTTAAAGATATGTATCTGAAAAATATAATTTTATCTATTCTTCTAATGTTCAGCGCCGGCCTGGCGATATTAAGCTTTTACTCCTGGAACAGCGCAAAAGCCAGTGAAGAAGGCATGGCAGATCTGTACCAGCTATCCGTGTTACAAGTAAATCCTATTTCTGACGTCTACGGCATGCTGCTACGCAGCAGACTGGCGCTGGCTGGTGGTTTTATCGAAAAAGAAGGCGGGCAAGACGATAAAGCCCAGGTCAGCGCTCAACGTGGTGAAAAATTCCTGAAAGAGGCTGTAGATAAGTTTAATGCTTTTGCTGAAGTCGGCCTGAAAGGCGATAACAAAGAGCTGGTCAGAGAAATGCAAGGTGTGTTCTCTTTGTACTTCGCTGCTATTGAAAAAACAGCAAAAGAACTACAGACGGGCACCAGCGCAAGTTATGTAACAGCCAATCTGGAAGCTCGTGATACCAATGTGAAAGCTCAGGAAATGGTTGCAAAGTTTGTTGAGCAAGCCAGCACCAAAAATAGCAGCTTTATGCAGGAAGCCTCCGAGCGCTACAGTGCAACAGCCATTCTTTGCGCTATTTTTCTGGCAATATCTCTGGCCGCTTTAGTGATGAGCTGGTACCTGATAAAAAGAATGCTGATCCAACCACTGGAACTGGCTGGAGTGCATTTTCAGCGTATGGCTCAGGGCGATTTAAGCAGCCATATCAAAGTCGAAAGCAAAAATGAAATAGGTGCTTTGTTTTCTGGTTTGCAGCATTTACAACAAAGCCAAAAAGACACCATCAGTCAAATTAATAACACCGCCACTCAGTTAGCTTCAGCGGCTGAAGAGTTGAGTATTGTCACCTCACAAAGTACTGAAGGTCTTGATTTACAAAATGCCGAACTGCAACAGGCTGCCACAGCAGTGAATGAAATGACAGTTGCAGTTGAAGATGTGGCACAAAATGCTTTATCCACCTCAGACGCTTCAAGAGAATCAAATGAGCTGGCCAGCCGCAGCTTTGAAGAAATGAAACAAACCATTGCTCAAACCCGTAAAATGGCAACGGAAATGAAAACGTCAGCTGAGCTGGTGCAAGAACTAGCCACACAAGCAGGCAATATAGGTCAGGTGCTTGATGTCATACGTGCCCTGGCAGAACAAACCAACTTACTGGCCCTTAATGCAGCAATAGAAGCGGCTCGCGCCGGTGATGCCGGACGGGGTTTTGCCGTAGTTGCAGATGAAGTCCGGGCTTTGGCTCATCGCACTCAGAACTCCACCAAAGAAATTGAACAATTAATCACTCATATTCGTCAGGGTACAGCGAAAGCGGTGCAATCAATAGAATCCAGCACCGGGCTTGCAGACAATACAGTGGAAATGGCGAATAAAGCAGGTCAGGCTTTTGAACAGATCTGTCACTCGGTCAGTCATATCAATGAGCGTAACTTACTGATAGCAACGGCTTCAGAAGAGCAGGCTCATGTGGCTCGTGACGTCGACAGAAGCCTGGTTGCCATTAAAGATCTGGCTGTACAAACCTCGGCTGGAGCCAATCAGACCAATGCCGCCAGTCAGGAATTGGCAGGCATGGCAGCCAGACTGATGGATATGGTCAAACGTTTTAAAGTGTAATAGCCCCCACCCCAGCCTTTCCCGGGCTGGGGATTTCCCCTGATATTTTTACTCTGTTGCTGATCCTGTTATCAGTGATGCTCCCCAAGCCCAGCCTTCCACTGTGGATACGCCTTGAGCACAGCTTCAGCATTACTCTGATACCAGCCATAGCCTTTTTGTCGTTCTATCGAAAGCTGCGCCATAGTGCTGACCACTATGCCATCCCGATCAACAAAAAGCGGTTGCTGTTTTTCTAAATCATAAAATCTGGCCCATAAAGGTTTAGCTCCGATTTTTTTAACAAAACGTACACCGCTGTCGCTCCGTTGCATTTCAGTATCGCGGATTTGTTTGGCTTGAAACCAGGCGACTGCAGCTTCCACACTTTGTATCACTGCAGCAGAGGGCTTTGGTAACTGCATCAACAATAAGGTGACTTCAGCACTTTCACTGCTAACCAGCGCCGGTAATTCATAAGCTCTGGCTTTTATCGCTTGCAGTGTCAATGGGTGATGTTGTGCCGCCCAGACGGTCAATGCTCCATTCACTTTTATTTGGGCTTTTAATAACAGTTCTATACCACTGAAAAACTGCTGCTGTGCTTGCTGTCTGACAGCGCTTTTTATAAAAGCGAACTGCGGATCTGTTGCTACTTTGTTTAATAACTTCAGCAGTTCTGTCATCACATGGTCATTCAGAGTTATAGCGTCATGGTAGCCACCACGCAGCGGATAGGTCTGAGCAAAACCACCATTAGGATATTGAGCGGCCAACACAAAACCAATAGCTCGTTCAATAGCCTGTTGCAGCTTAGGCTGTATTGCCTGATTGGCATAAGGGAAGAAGGCGGTTAACCAAAGGATCTGCGTACTGGTGGCATCATTATCGAAAGTCGGAATATAGTCAGCTTCAGTACCGTACATCTGGCCTGGCTGACGAGGCTGTGTTGCCATATCTGTTCTTTTACTCCAGCCGCCTGAAGGCGTCTGAAAAGACAAAATAGCCAAAGCCATTCGCTCGGCCTCTGGCGAAGACCAAAAAGCTGACTCCGGTTGCTCAGGAAAGCCAAACTTCTGGTGCTTGACTGCTTTACTGGCTTTGCTTTGGTTTAATTGTTTTAATTCATCCGCTAAAAATTGCTGATCAAGGCGCTGCAATTGCTCTGAATGTGCAAAATACTGTTGCCACTGCTGCTGATCCACGACTTGGTTGCGCCAGTCAGGCATTAGTTCCGACTCGACAGCAGCGGCCTGTTGGATACTCAGACATACCATCAAAAAAAACCATAGTGTTTTCATCACAACTCCGGAATAAAGTAAAGCCAACATCAGGTTGGCCTTACTTTTAACTCATTGACTCAGCTCAGAATGAACCCCGAACCCCTACCAGATACTGCCGGCCCGTCAACAAGTACTCAGCTGGCCTTGGTGTGTAGACATCATTCCATTGCTCTGTCGCAGCATTGGTCAGGTTAATAGCTTCGAAGGATAAAGACAGATTGTCGTTAATTTCGTAGCGGGACGAGAAGTTCAGCTGACCTTTATCACCGTAACCCCGGCCAAAACTGGACTCATCTTTGTATTTATCCAGATACTCTTTGATATAGTTTTCCCGGAAGTTGTAAGAGATACGGGCACTCCACTGATCTTGTTCATAATACAAGGTTGCGTTGTAACTCAGGCGCGATGTCTCTTCAGCCATCATACTACTCACCACAGTGGTGAAGGGATCTTCAATATCTCTTTTGTAGTCAATCCAGGTCAGATTAGATTGCCAGCCAAAGGCATTAAAAGGTTCAGGTAAAAAACTAAAGGGTTGCTGATAGATAAACTCAGCACCCAATACACCTTCCGCCGGAGTATTTTGCAGTTGGGTGACATCCCAGGTGATAGTTGCAGGGTCGACATCCCCTAAATCTATGCCCATAGCCTGTAACTGGGCTGTATTAAACACCTCTTGCGACGAGCCTTTGCTTAACCCGGTAATATTTTTATGAAACACCGCCAGCGCCAGCAGAGACTCTTCGGCAAAGTACCATTCCAGAGCCAGATCGATCTGATTCGACTCGTAAGGCTTTAACGTAGGGCCTGCACCTAGTTCAATCGTAGCCGTAGGATCTTTTGAATCCGGAGTATTTACTTTGATAGCAGAGGCCAAATCTGCAATAGCTGGCCTGGTTATGGCTTGTGACAAACTTAAACGAGCGACCAAATCATCTGTCAAATCATAGGCCAGGTTCAAAGACGGCAACACATCATGACTTTCGCTGATAGTCTCGCGAAAACCATATCCAGCAGCCAGAGCCGCACCATCGCCTCGCCCTGCGGTATATCCATCAGCATAGATATGATCCAAATTCACAATACGTGAGGTATTGGTGTTATCCAACACCCGAACCCCAATATTGCCGCGGAGCTCACTGTCCCAAAGCTGCTTAACAAAATCCAGCTGCAGATAAGCGCCAGTAACCTTTTCTTCGACATCATAAGTAGAGGCATAACGTTCTTTAGCTTGAAATATGGCTTCATCTGCGAAAACAGCCAGTACTTTGTCGTAATCTGCTGTCAGCCAGCTACCGGCATTCAGCGTTGAGGTACCGGGTACCGATGCCGCATTGCCAAAATGCTGGCCCGCCTGGCTTAACGACAAAGCATACAAAGCACCTGCAGTTTTATCTGCGTCCATTTGTTGCACCAAAACTTCTGCACTGTCACCACTGGTTTTATTCGTACTGGTATTCAGTGCTTTCCAGGCGTTATCTCCTTGCACATTCGCAGTATTAAACACCCTGTGGTTAAGACCAAACTTCAGGCTGTAATCGTCATTCAGCACATAAGTAAAACTCAACGACAAGTTGCTGTTGTCGCTATTGATCGCCTGAGTTTTTTTCCGCACCAGCCCCAGACTATATAAATCAGGGTCCAGCATCAGTTGCTGCAATTGATCAGAGGTATAGCTTTGGCCAGGTGCCTGAGCTGGAGCAAAGGCAAAAGACGGCATATCCATATTCATCACGCCACTGCCAATAGCTGTGCCGGTTTGCCCCAGCAATGCTACTGGGTCAATACTATTGTCATAACTCCAGCCAAAAGTAGAATTGAATGAATCCAGACCAAAGGTATGCTGAAATGGAATATCGAGTTTAGACTCACCATAACCGGCCAAAGCAACCAGACTCAGTTGCTCAGTCAATTGCCAGTCAGCGCTTAAAGTAACCTGATTAAAATCAGACTCAGATAAATCTTTCCGGGCCTCAGAACGGATGGGTACACCGGATAACACACCAGCCACGGCAGTATTGTTGCCATCAACAACCAAATTTTCTGCATATAACTTAGTTTTACTGCTGACATTGCCCCGCAGCAAGGCTGAATATTGAAACTCGTCCATCGTGCTGTCGAGTTTGGCGTGCAACAGATCCAAATTGAATTTTAATGCATCTGAAGCTTCATACTGAACAGCACCAGTCAGGCCTAACCTTTCCTGTTGTTTGTTAAAAATGGAATAACGTGGGATGCGTGGTAAATACAGGCCTTCCATGTTCTCATTGGTGTAAGCACCTTTAGGCGACAACTGAAACACTGGGGCTGCGGTTAATTTATTAGTAGGAGAGTCTTTGGCCCAGGACGGATTATTAATATTCCATCGGCCAGTGGTAGAACCTTCACTTTGTACTAAACCTTCGGAATAAGCAGCGGAAAACAGTACGCCAAATTTATTATCCCAATTCTGGCTAAACATAAAGGATCCGCGAGGTGTAATTTCTTCCGCCACATCGTTGTAACGGCCATTAAGATTGTAGGCAAACTTGCGGCCCTGATATTGAAAAGGCCTGGCGGTCTGCAAATTGACATTACCTGAGATACCACCATCTTCCAGTTCTGCCGAGGTTGTTTTGTTCACGTCTATCTGAGTGAATAATTCCGACGCAAACACATTAAAATCAAAAGCCCTGCTTTTATTTGAGCCACCGGCCGCATCTGTTGCAGCACCGGCAGACGCAGACTCCATGCCATTAATAGTGGTTTTGACGAAAGTAGCACCCAGACCGCGCAAACTGATTTGCCGGCCTTCGCCTGCATCTTGCTCTATTGCTATACCTGGCACTCTGGCGAGCGCATCGGCGATATTCAGATCCGGAAACTTGCCCAGATCTTCTGCCAAAATAGTTTCTTTCGAACCAACAGCCTCGCGTTTAGACATTAAAGCGACATTTAAACTGCCCCGAAAACCAGAGACTTCAATCCGCTCCACCTCTTCATCTTTCAAATCAGCAGAGGCTTTTGCTGCGGTCGGTTGCGGTTCTTGGTGCTGAGCTAAAGCTAAAGATGGTTGCAGTACCATCCCTAAAGCTCCGCTAAGCAACATAGTTTTAAATAATGGCGTAAGGCTGTAACGGCGCGCACTGCCGCTTTGAACTGTTATTTGCATTGGTATTTCCCTGTCTTTTGAGTTTTTTTAACTGCAGGTTCTGACTGCGACCTGCTTTTTGGTCGAAATTTCTAAAAAAGCGTCCTTTACCACCTTGGCCACCGGTGGCATTTTTAAAAAAAGTAAAAATATTAGTTTTGTTTAAGCTGCACAGCGCCGCGGCGACACAGCTGTAATGGCAAACCCCATGGGTCACGTAGCATCAAAAGTAAAGAACCGTCGGCTAAATTCACTTCATCCACCTGCTGTGCACCGGCTTGCTGCAAGCGTTTGCTATCGGCATAAGGGTCAACACTAACCAACGCCAGATGCAATAACAAAGGATGCATGTTCGGATAATCCGGCACCTGATCGGCCGGATTGCAATAAATTTCCAGCATCATTTGGTCGCTGTCATCGACCAGAAAATGGGTCTGAGCCTGATCCGGTAAAGCACGCCGAACTCGCAGCCCCAGATGTTGGCAATACCAAGCTGCCATGGCTTTGGGTTCGGCGACATTTAACGCTACATGTTCAAATCTCATGCTGCATTTTCCACTGTGTTAAAACAGAAAATCTGTGGCTAAAAACTGTGATGAACCTTGTTTAATCATCTCTTTCATTAGCGCAATTTGTTCAGGATTGTATTTACAGGCAACTAGCGTGGGGATCGAAAACTGCAATAAAGCATCTTCCACCGATAGCGTCCCTTCGGCTGAATTTTTCCGGCCGGTAAAAGGGAAACTATCCGGACTGCGCTGACATTGGCTGTTGATATTAATACGACCCACCTGATTGGCGAACATATCCACCAGTTCACCTATTTGTTGCGCGTCCTGACCAAAAATACTCAGCTGCTGGCCGTAATCTGAATGGATCACATAATGGATCACTTCGTTGATATCGTCATAAGGCACTACGGGCACTAAAGGGCCAAACTGCTCTTCCTGATACAACCTCATCTGACTATTGACCGGATACAACAAAGCCGGACGCATTAACGAGCCTGAACTTTGACCGCCTTGTGGATTGATGACTTTGGCTCCGAGGGCAACAGCATCCGCTATTAAGCCTTGTAAAAAATCGACTTTGCCTGGCTCAGGTAAAGGCGTAATTTGCACTTTGTCGGTCCAGGGTAAACCCAGTTGCAAAGCACTGATGGCCTCTGACAGTTTTTGCACAAAAGCGTCGGCAACTGAACGCTGTACAAAAAAGATTTTCAACGCTGTGCAGCGCTGACCATTAAAGGACAAAGCGCCCATCACAGCTTCTTTGACCGTTAGATTTAAATCGGCATCCGGCAACACTATGGCTGGATTTTTAGCATCTAATCCCAGTACTGCGCGCAGACGATGTGGCCGTGGATGCATTTTTTTAAGTCGCTGGCGCCTTTATTGGTGCCGATAAAAGCAAATAAGTCGACACTGCCACTTTCCATTAAAGCACCGACAGTTTCACGGCCACGGCCGTAAATCACGTTAATAACACCGGGTGGAAAAGCTTCAGCAAAGGCTTTTAATAACGGCTGGATTAATAACACACCATATTTTGCAGGTTTAAAAATAACAGTGTTGCCCATGATCAAAGCCGGGATCAGGGTAGTAAAAGTTTCATTGAGCGGGTAGTTAAAAGGCCCCATACAAAGCGCGACACCTACAGCAACCCGGCGTATTTTGCCTAAAGTGCCCTGCTCTATGACAAAGTGGCTGGCGCTGCGATCCTGTTGCTTTAAGGCTTGTATCGTATCGCGGATATAATCGCAGGTGCGGTCAAACTCTTTGGCGGCATCAGGCAAAGGTTTACCAATTTCCCACATCAATAAGCGGATCACAGCCTCACGTTGCAGCAGCATAGCTGCAAGGAATTTCTCCACGGCCACCACACGTTCCATCACCGCCATAGAGGGCCAGACACCACGGCCTAAATCATAAGCTTTTAAGGCTGCATCCAAAGCAGCTTTGGCGGCAGTTTCGTCCATTAACGGCGTCGCACCTAATAAAGTTGGGGTCAGTTCACCTGCGCTATTTCTAAGCGCTACCGGACTATAGACAGGCGCTAAATCGCCCTGCCACTGACAGAGTTTGCCGTTGAGTAAATAGTCACGCTGCTCTATCGGACCTGAGAGTTGCCACTGGGCCGGAATTTCAGCCTGGGTTGGAAAATACAAAGACAGATCAGCAGACATGACAAACTTCCTTTTAGCTAAATGTAGTTAAATTAAAACGGCCGGAAAAACTACGGAATTGCTCTTTCGTCACAATAGCTCCGGTGTGTTCTACCACAAAACTGGCTAAAGCCGCGGCGTACTGGCATGAGGCCAAAGGCGATAAGCCATTCAGGCGACCTGCGAGATAGCCGCCATTAAAAGAGTCTCCCGCTGCTGTGGTATCTACGACTTTCTTCACAGGCACAGCCGGACTCTGGAAACTGTTGCCATCGCTATAGCCCAGCACCCCGGCAGGACCATTTTTGACAATAATCTCTTTGACGCCCAGCTTCTGCAGTTGCGCCAACACATCGGCAGCAGAGGTACTGCCGTAAAGCACTTTATGGTCGTCCAGCCCAGGCAATGCTATATCAGACAAGGCATAAGCCTGATCAAAATTAGCCCGGCAAATTTCGGCATCGGGCCAAAGTGCGGGCCTGTAGTTTGGGTCAAATACAATTTGTACGCCCTGAGCTTTTAACTCTTTAATCAGCGTAAACAGATAAGTACGATCGTCCAACGACAAAATAGCCAGACTGATACCGGAGAAATAAAACACATCCGCTGGCAACAAATTGGCAATGGTGTTGTGCTGACGAAACAAGGCAAGACTTTGTTTGGCGGCAGAGCTGTCACGCCAGTAAACAAAGCTGCGCTCACCAAAACAGTCGGTGTTAATCATATACAAACCAGGCCGGGCTGTTTTTGTACGAAGCACCAGGGAGCTGTCGAGTTTTTCCTGTTCCAGCTGAGCAATCAGTTTGTCGCTGACTAAATCAGTGCCCACTGCGGATAAAAACTTCAGGTTCAGCTGCTGTGGTGCACTGCGCTTGCAGTACACAGCAGTGTTGTAGACATCTCCGGCAAAGGCCTGATGGTAGACGTTATCCACTAACTGGAATAACTCGACCATACATTCGCCAAAAATAATGACTTGTTTCATGGATGCATCCTTAAGTTCAGCCTCAGGCCACCTGGCTATGCCGTACCCGGCTTTGTTCTGCCACAGCAACAGACTGACGGGTTAATTCAGTAATGGCAGCCCAGTGTTGCTGTTGCACCAGATCTTTAGGAGACAACCAGGAACCACCTGCGACAAACACATTAGGTAAGGCTAAAAAATCTGCCAGGTTATTGAGCTGCACGCCACCTGTCGGACAAAATTTAACCTGTTGAAATATACCAGCCAAAGCTTTCAGCATGTCAATACCACCGGCTAAATGCGCAGGGAAAAACTTTAGCTCAGTTAACCCCATCTCCAGTGCCATCGCCATTTCAGAAGGAGTAGCCACACCAGGCGCTAACGCCAGTTCGGTATTGATCATGGCTTTGAGTAACTCCGGTGTGCTGGCCGGACTAACCAGAAACTGTGCACCAGCTGCTTTGGCATTCGTAGCGTCTTTGGCCGATAAAATGGTACCTGCTCCTGTTACAAGCTCCGGTACTTCAGCACGAATAGCGCTGATGCAATCTAAAGCCGCAGCAGTGCGCAATACCACTTCCACTGCTGTGACTCCACCTTGTTGCATCGCTTTAGCAATAGCCACAGCCTGGGCTGGTTGCTCAGCCTGGATAATTGGCAGCAACAAACCACCTTTGAGTAAGGAAGATAAAGAGGTCATTCAACGATATCCTGTAAAAAAGCGGCAACATCTGTGCCTTGAGATAATAAAAGTAAAGGGCAAAGCTGTTGATAAGCAGCCGTTAGTTCAGCTTTAAAGGCATCTGACTGCTGCAAAGCCGGAGGAAACACCTGACCTAAGGCTAAAAACAATCTGATGTCAGTCTGCGCCTCACCAGTACAAGTGGCTGCACAATTTAATAAAGTGGCAGCCAAGGGGTCGACTAACGCCGTATCAGGTTGTTGCTGATAACGCAGCCGGATAAAGAGCAGCCAGCTGGCCACCACCAGACTTAATAATTGAATGGAACGGCCACTGGCTAAGTTATCCAGAATAATTGGAAACACCCGCATTGGCAGTTTTTGCGAGCCATCCCATGCAATTTGAGCCAGCAAATGCCGGATAGCAGGGTTATCAAAACGCTGGAAAATATCAGCGCTGTACTCAGCCGGGTTTAATTCAGCCGGCGCATGGAAAGAGCCGATAATCTCTTCTTGTGCCAGTTTTTGCACAAATTTGCGCAGCTGTGTTTGCTGCATGGCATCAAACACAGTTTCCAAACCACACAAAGAGCCTAAATAGGCCAAAGCCGAATGGGGTGCATTGAGTAACCGAAGCTTGGCTTTTTCAAACGCTTTGACGTCCTGAGTGTAAGTAACCCCGACCTGATGCCAGGCAGGTCTGTGGGCCGGCAGAATATCTTCAATCACCCACTGACAGAATTTTTCGCGTTTAATAGGCCAGTTGTCCTGATAACCCAGCTCTGCCGCAAGTTGTTTCGGTAGCATTTCATCTGTGGCTGGCGTAATGCTGTCCACCATAGTGCAAGGACATAGCAGCTGCTGTTCCAGCCAGTTGGCCAAAGCTGGTTGCTTTTGCCGTGCAAAAGTAAGCAAGGCATTACGGAGTTTATGGCCATTATCGGTTAGGTTATCGCAGCTCAGCACGACAAAAGGTGGCACATTGGCGGCGAACCGCAGAGCCAACGCCTGCACTAACAAACCTATAGCTGAACGGGCTTTCACGTTAGTTTCTAAATCATGCTGAATATCGGTGTGAGTTAAATCCAACTCGCCCAAGGTATTTAAGCAGTAGCCTTTTTCTGTGATGGTTAAAGTGACATAAAAGCTGGTGGGTGCTGCTAAACGCTGCAACACCTGTTCGTACTGCTCTGCAGCCACCAGCAGCTCACGAATAGAGCCGACCACTTGGTACTCTGTTTTTTTATCCAGCAATACCAGACTGTATAAACCCTGTTGCGGTGTTAAAGCTTTGGCTAAATCGTTCGATCGCATCGACACCACAGAAATACCCCAGTCACCACCGTATTTCAGCGCGAGATCTGTGTACCAGGCCTGATGCGCCCGAAAAAAGGCACCTGGGCCAATATGCACTATGCCTATGCCTGTGGCGGAAGGGTCATAGGCTGGCAATTTCAGTTTGCCTTGCAGCTGTTCCAATAACGCTGGCTGTAAACGAGGAATATCAATGCTCATGCTTAATCCCTTAGTCCAACTGATAGGCTTGTTTTACCAACTGATAGGTCAGCTGCTGCGCCAGTTCATGCGCTTCGTCTTCATTTAAGCGGTGTTCCGCTACTAAACCAGCTAAGAAGCGACAATCAATGCGGCGTGCCACATCATGGCGGGCCGGAATAGACAGGAATGCCCGGGTATCGTCGTTAAAACCTACTGTGTTGTAAAAACCTGCGGTTTCAGTCACCTGATGACGGAAACGCAACATACCTTCAGGGCTGTCATGGAACCACCAGGCAGGACCGAGTTTTAATGCCGGATAATGGCCAGCCAAAGGCGCCAGTTCACGGGCATAAGTGGTTTCATCCAGGGTGAACAAAATAATTTTCAAAGCGGCATTGTTGCCGTATTTATCCAGCAGAGGTTTTAAGTTGCTGACAAATTCAGTTGGGCTTGGAATATCAGCGCCTTTGTCGGCACCAAAACGCTCAAAAATCGACGGGTTATGGTTACGAAACGCACCAGGGTGAATTTGCATCGTCATGCCATCTTCAATGCTCATGCCCGCCATTTCTGTCAGCATTTGGCCACGGAATAACTCGGTCTGTTCTTTGCTGGCAGTACCGGATAAACAGAGCTGAAACAAAGCACTTGCTTCATGCTCTGATAAATTGGCCGTTTTGGCTGTGGGGTGACCGTGATCCGTGGCGGTAGCGCCATGGTCGCGGAAAAACTGCCGACGAATACGCAAAGCCTGTAAATAACCTTGCCAGCTATGCGTGTCCTGACCTGTTTGCTCCGCCAGTTTTTTGATATTGGCAAGAAAATCAGCACGGTCGGCGTCTATCACATCGTCAGGTCTAAAGGTGGTGATCACCCGTTTTTCATAACCAGTGCCTTTTAACGCGGCATGGTGTTTCAGCGAATTCACTGCGCCTTCGGTCGTGGCAATCAGTTCAATATTAAATTTATCCAGCAAAGCACGGGGCTTAAATTCCGGCTTCACCAACTGCTCGTTGATGCTGTCGTAATACAAATCGGCAGTATCGCTGCTTAATGCGTGCTCCAAACCAAACACATCATGAAATACGCTGTCGAGCCAAATGCGTGACGGCGTGCCACGGAACAAATGATAGTGTTTGGCAAAAGTGTGGAAAATTTTGCGGTAATCCGTTTCAACCGGCGTGCCGTCTTTAGTGCGGATCCCTAAAGATTCCAGCGAAATCCCCTGGCTGTAAAGCATACGGAACACATAATGATCCGGCAGCAGCAGTAAGCTGGTGGCATTGTCAAAATTGGCATTGCTGGCGAACCAACTTGGGTCGGTATGGCCATGCGGGCTAACAATAGGCAAGTCTTTAATGCCGGCATACAAACGTCGGGCTATGGCGCGAACTGTTGGATCGGCCGGGAATAATCTGTCTTGATCAAGTACTAAAGGTTTAAAGTTGGCCATATAAATTCCTTACAGGGTCACGCCATTTTTCCAAATGGCAATTTCTTTGTTGTCTGATAATTCGTTTTGGGTCTGCTTGCCTGAAGCGATATCGATCAGGTGGCGGAAAAACTGGTAAGAAAAATCCTGTGCGTTCTGGCCTTGTTGCAACAAAGCGCCGGCATCAAAATCTATCCATTGGGGTTTACGTTTGGCTAAATCGCTGTTAGACGAAATTTTTACGGTAGGCACAGGGAAACCCAGCGGTGTGCCGCGGCCCGTGGTAAACAGCAGCATGGTCGCGCCACTGGCCGCTAAGGCTGTGGACGACACCGCATCATTGCCAGGGCCTTGCAGTAAAGTTAAACCTTGTTGCTGCACTAAAGCGCCATAAGGGATCACTTGTGTCACTTTGGCAGAGCCTCCTTTTTGAATAGCACCTAAGGATTTCTCTTCCAATGTAGTTAAACCACCAGCTTTATTGCCCGGGCTTGGGTTTTCGTAAACGGGCTGTTTGTTATCGATAAAGTACTGTTTAAAGTCGTTGACCAAAGTGACGATGTCGGAAAACACGGTTTCGTTGATAGCACGGCTCATCAGTACTTGTTCGGCACCAAACATCTCCGGAGTTTCGGTCAGCACTACTTTGCCACCTGCTGCACAGACTAAATCGGCAATACGGCCTACCAGTGGATTGGCTGTTAAACCACTTAAACCATCGGAGCCACCACATTTCATACCGACCACTAAGTCGGACACAGGACAGGCAGTGCGCTTATCTTGCTGCATCAGCTGAATAAGTTCAGCCGCAGCTTCCAAGCCTTGCTCTAGTTCGTCTTCCACTTGCTGGGCGTTAAAAGAGCGTAAACGGCTTTGATCCAGTTCAGGGCAAGCTTTAAGTAAAGCCGCGAGTTGATTGTTTTCGCAGCCTAAACCCAACACAAGCACAGCACCAGCATTGGGGTTTTGCATCAGGCCAGCCAATACAGCGCGGGTATGGTTTAAATCATCGCCTAACTGAGAGCAGCCAAATGGATGAGTGTACGCAAAGACGCCGTCCGTTAAACCGGCAAATTGCTGATTGGCTTTTTCGGCTATTTTCATTGCCGCACGATTGACACAACCTACTGTATTTAAAATCCATAACTCGTTGCGGGTCCCGACCCGGCCATTAGCGCGGCGATAACCCATAAAATGGGTAGGCAATTCGGCAGGGAATGCTAAATCATCAGCCGTGCAGCCGTGGTACTGGTATTCAATCTGATCAGACAATAAGGTTTTCAGATTATGTGAATGCACCCAGCTACCGGCCGGAATATCGTCCTGCGCTACTCCTATGGCGTAACCATATTTGATCACAGCTTCGCCTTTTTTAATCAGCTTCAACGCCACTTTATGGCCTGGTTGAATATCCTCTTTTGCCTGCACTTCTTGCCAGGGGTCAATCAAAGCCTGACCTGAAGCTAAAGGCTGTAATACCACCAGCACATTGTCGCGTGGATGCACCTGTAACAGGCTCAACTGAATAGCGGCCGGATCGGCAATATGTGGGCTACAACCTTTTGTTTGTTCTGTCATTTTCAACCTGCTATATAGCTTGTCTATCGGTGGCAAAATTAAGTTAAAAAAATACTAATCGCTTTGTTTGAGCTGAGCAGTCGTGAGTGCTTTCCCATTCAGGCTGACATTTTCCAGTTTAAAATCACTGGTATGTTGCAATACACCTAAGCTCGCCTGGCCAAAGCTGACATCCGTCATACGGATCCCGCTGATACCGGCTCGGGGTAAACCACGAATTTCAAAAGCACGCTGGGCTTTTTTTACTCTGAAATTGCTGATACTCAGATCCTTGACTTGAGGTAAAAACTGACCTGCATCACCTTCTTCATAGTAGAAATTGATCACAATAGCGTCTTTGACTTCGCCAATTTCGATGTCATCTACTGCAACTTGCTCAATTAAACCGCCACGAACTGAGTTGGTTTTAAGACGTAAACCCCGTTCCAGATCAGGGCTGCTCATACGACAGCGCCGGGCAAATATTTGCCTGGCACCACCGGAGATTTCACTGCCAATCACCACACCACCGTGACCGGACTTCATCAGGCAATCCTGGATCACCACCTGCTGAACCGGAGTCGCCAAACGACGGCCATCGGCATTGCGGCCAGACTTTAAGGCAATACAATCATCACCTGTATCAAACAGGCAATGTTCAATCAGGACGCGCTGACAGGACTCGGGGTCGCAGCCATCGGAATTAGGGCCAAAACTGACGCAGTTCACCCCACGTATCACCACGTCTTTACAAAGCACAGGATTAATCAGCCAAAACGGCGAATTACGGATAGTGACACCTTCAATCAACACCCGATCACATTGGTATGGCTGAATAAAAGGTGGTCTTAATCTGTTGTTATCCAAAATACGTTTTTCAACAGGCACACCAGCTTCCGCCATAGCAAACAGCTGATCACGGCCAGGCTTTTGGTCCGTTGCCGGATCCAGCTTCCATGGTGTATGTTTCCATACCCCTTTCCAGGGCCACCAGTTTTCACCACTGGCATTGCCCTCCAGAATACCTTCGCCTGTTACTGCAATATTCTGCTGCTGGTAAGCATAAATCAGCGGCGAAAAGCCCATCAGCTCCACCCCTTCCCAGCGGGTAAATACTAGCGGCAAGTAAGCGTCTGGATCGGTGACAAAAGATAAAACAGCGTTTTTTTGCAGATGCAAATTTACATTAGATTTTAAGTGCACAGGCCCCGTCGACCAGACACCTTCAGGCACCACGACACGACCACCACCAGCCTCATGACAAGCGGCTATGGCTTTGGCTATCGCCTCATCACAACGTTGATTTTTCTGAGCACCAAAAGCTGTGATGACAAAATCACGCTGTGGAAAGGATGTAAGTTTTAAATCCCGCAGTATTTGTTCTGCAACAGCCCAGATTGGATCTACAACTTTGGCTGCTGCCGCCACTTGAAAACTCAGCAAAGGCTGCAGTGCCGCAGAGGCGATACCAGCTTTGAGTAAAAAACGTTTTTTCAGATCAGGTCGTAGCATCCGTTATTCCATCTTTGTTTTATCTGCATAAAGCCAGAGGAAATCATCTGATTTATGCCTGTTTAAACAGCATAATAACGCATTTGCCACCGGTAGCAAGAGATTGACATCATTTTTTGCCACCGATGGCAACTGGTCAGAGAACTTCAGAGGGAAGATTCCATTATTGAAATCAAAGCAGCAGAAAACTGACATTGCTGAACTGGGATCTCAGGCAGCGCAGACTCTGTTACGGCCTTGTTGTTTCGCCTGATACAAGGCTTGGTCCGCTAAAAACAGCAGTTGTTTGGCGTCAGTTAATTCGTCACTGATGGCAATACCAATACTGACAGTAATACAGAGTTCTTGCGCTATATCCAGCCAGTCCAATGCCATAATCTCCAGACGCAAGCGTTCGCATACCAGTTGCGCCTGCTCCAGGCTGGTGGATGGCATCAGCAAAGCAAACTCTTCTCCCCCCCAACGGGCGGCACAGTCGACGGAGCGGGAATGCTGACGGATTTTTTCAGCAATAGCCACCAACGCCAGGTCGCCGGCATTGTGCGACCAGGTATCGTTAATGACTTTGAAGTGATCGATATCGATAAATGCCAAAGCAAGCGGCTGTTTCAAACGTTGAGAGCGGGTAAATTCTTTACTTAATACTTCATCAAAAGCCCGGCGGTTGGCGAGGCCAGTTAAACCATCTTGTCGCGCCTGTAATGCCAAGGCTAAAGTTTGTTGATGCAACTGGGCTAACAAGGCTGACTTTTCTTCATCTGCCGCCTGCAGGCTATTGGCCTTTTGCTGCAACTCTGCAGTTTTTTCCTCCACCTGACGCTTTAAACGCTGCTGAGAATGGCGCAGACTGGACATACGCCAATACAGCAGTAACAACAAAACCGCCAGGCCTGACAATGCGCTCAGCCACTGAAAACTTCGGGTTTGCCACCAATGCGGATGTTTAATCAATTCAATGCGGGCCGCTTCACTCCATTCACCGCCTGGGTTCGCGGCCTGAACTAAAAACTCATAACGACCTGGCGCAAGATTGGTATATTCCGCAAAGTTTTGCTGCCCTCTATCCAGCCAGTTGGCGTCAAAACCAACCAATCTGCTGCGATATTGAATACGGTCAGGCATCACATAACCTAAACCTGCAAAATGTAACTCCACTCTGTCACTATCAGGTTGCAACTCCATGCTGCCACTGATTTTTTGTGTAACGCCATTGACCAGCATATCTTCCAGCACGACCGGCGGAACTGTTTCAGCAAACACAGCTAAACGGCCAGGCTGTACTCTGCTGACGCCTGAAGCGGTAGCAAACCATAAAGAACCATCCTGAGCCAACATAGCAGCTGGATTTGAGCCGCCATTGGCCTGAGCACTGAGCATACCGTCACTTTCACCATAGAGCTCGTATGCAACACTGGCCGCGGTGCCATCAGCTACAGCATTCGCGTTTTGCTGGCTGATGCGTAAAATACCTCTGTTGCTGCTCAGCCAAAGATTGCCATGTAAATCGGCTTGCACCTGAAAAAACTTATCAAATGGCATACCTGCTTTGCGACCTACTAATGCCAATTCCGCAGTATCTAACTGATAACGCACCAGGCCACGGTCAGTCGCCAGCCACAATAGCTTTTGATCGGGTTGCTCATAAAAATCGAAAGCGTATTCGGTCTGATCCAACTGCGATAAAGGCAAAGGTTCAAACTTGCCTTTCACCAGACGGCTAACGCCTGTACCAGTTCCGATCCAAAGCACATCATCAATTTTGTGCAGGGCCACCACAAAATCAGCGGTTAACCCCTCGCGGGTGGTGTAACTCTGCATTTGTTGATGCTGATAATGATTGAGCCCTTGCGCTGTCCCCAGCCAGATGGAGCCATCCTGCAAAGGTAAAATAGCCCGAACCTCGTTGGATAATAAGCCAGAATTGCGATCAAGTAACTTGATCAGCTTGCCATCACTGTACTGAAACACCCCTGATGAATAGGTGCCGATCAGCACATCCCCCTCAGTCGTCTCAGCCAGACTTAACACCACTTGCTCAGGAATAAGGTGAGTGCCGGAAAGCAATTTGCCTTCTTTGTAGCGGGCAACACCACGCGCTGTGCCTATCCAGATACTGCCATCTGAATGTTGTAGTACTGTACGGACAAAATTATCAGGCAGGCCCTGTTCTGTGCTTAATGTGGCGAAAGGCGCATCACGTAAACGGAATAATCCCCCATTGGTGCCTAACCAAATGCTATGTTCATTATCTTCATAAATCGCCAGCACTCTGTTGTTTGGCATACCATGTTTGGCCGTTAGCTGCTCTAAACCATAGTTACTTAAACGAAAAACGCCCTCTTCAACAGTACCAATCCAAAGATCACCCTGGTGATCAACCAATAGTCTGGAAATGGCTGTTTGTTGCAGTTCTGCCTGCACTAATACAAAGTGTTCACCTTGTTGCCGGTACAAACCACGTTCTGTTCCCAAATACAGTTGGTTTTTGTAGAACGCCAAAGCAAAAATGGGCAGCTTGGGGCTGTTTTCAACAGAACTCAGTTTGCCTTGATGCAAATAAGCTAAACCTTCAGCAGTCCCCAGCCACAACCCATCTTTATCATCATGCAGCATGCTGTAAAGGGTATTGCTGGGTAAACCATGATGCCTTGTCCATTGCTGGCGTGAACCATCCGTCTGCAGACAAAATAAACCTCCACCTTCAGTACCTACCCAGAGCTGCCCTTTTGCATCCCCCCGCACTTCATTGACCAGAGCTGACACCGGATCCACAGGCCGCCACTGCTGATCCTGCAGTAATGCTAAACCGCCCCGGGAGCCGCCTAACAATAAGCGGCCCTTTGGATCTAAATGCAAAGCTCTGATGCCTGAATCCGGCAAGCCGGTTTGCTGTTCACGACCAAACACTTTAAATTCGCGGCCGTTATAGCGAGCCACACCTTCCCAGGTCGCAAACCAAAGGTAACCGTCCGGAGTCTGGCTGATGCTGTTAATCGTATTGTGAGGTAAGCCCTGACGGGTACTCCAGCTTTCGCGGAAGTAATCTGTTAAGGCTGCAGTTGCGGCAGACGCAGAAAATGACAGGGATAAAAAAAGCTGCAGTAAAAGTGCAGTGCAAGCCACACTGAACTTTTTATTGTGCAATAAATTGATAAAATTTGTAAAAGTAAACATCTGCGCCATCCCAGCCAGAAGATGGTTTCATTTTTTCTAATAAAACCACCTTACTCTATTTTTCTGTCAGGGAAAACTAAAAAAAGTATAAATACAGCTGACGTTATGACGACACCGCCACTGCCGCCTGAGCCGTCGACTCACGTACCACCAGAGTTGGAGCCACCTTGGCTGCAACTTGTTGAGCTGCTTTATCATTCTGCTCAATCACCATAATCATTTTGGTGGTTGCCAACTGAGCCATTTGTCGTACCGGGCGCTTGATGGTAGTTAAAGCAGGTATCACCCGGGACGCCAGTAAGTTGTCATCAAAACCAGCGACAGACAGCTGTTGTGGAATGGCAATGCCCATTTGATGCGCCACTTTCAGTACACCGGCCGCCATTTGATCGTTATTGGCAAAAATAGCAGTAGGTAAAGGGCTTTGGCTCAACAGGCTGCGGGCGCACTCAATACCTGTTTCGTAGGTATTATTACCTTCCATGATGCGTTCCGCTTTCAGCGCTATACCGTAAGCCGACAAGCCTAATTTAAAGCCCTCCATCCGCTCAGTGGACGATTTATAGCGCTGTGGACCACTGATAAATGCAATATCCTGATGACCTAACTGAGCAAAATAACGCGCCATTTCAGCGGCTGCAGATCGGTCATCCGACACCACTATATGTTTGGCTTCGTCTATAGCAACAGAGGTCAGCCGCACATAAGGCCGCCCGGCATTTTTTAGTGCGTCAGCCAAAGACTCCAGTTCGGACACTGGAGGTAAAACTATCACACCATCCAGTTTGGATCTGTTGATAAAATTCAGGCAATCCTGCACCAGGGTTTCACTGCGATAACGACAAGGATGCACCACCAGCTCGTAGCCCAGGGTCGAGCATATTTCCAGCACACCGCGCTGAACATCATCTAAATACAATGCATCCGGGTTATCGTAAATTAAGCCTAATAAATACGAGCGGCTGGATGCTAAACCACGGGCCTGGGTATTTGGTGAATAATTCAGTTCAGCGATAATTTTTTCGACCCGGACTCTGGTGCTGTCACCCACACTTAAAGAGCCATTGATCACCCGTGACACTGTGCGTTTGGATACACCAGCCAGACGGGCCACATCATTAATGGTCGAACTTTTTTGTATCATCCACTTGTCCTGTTATTTATCATTGGCCAGCAAAGCTGGCCTGTAGCATGCCAGACTAATATCAATAGCAGCTTGTTTCACTGTCGCAACCACTAGTGGTAAACGTTGCTTGCACAAAATAGTCGCCAACCCTGTGACTCCAACTGAAGCCACTACTATGCCCTGCGCATTGCGTATAGGCACTGCGATACAGCGCACATTGGGTTGATACTCCTGATCGTCCACCGCGTAACCCCGACCTAAAACACTTTGCAATTCTACCCGCAAGCGATTCAGATCGGTAATGCTTTGTGGCGTTCGGGCGGGCATTTGCTGCAAACCTGGCAAAGTAGCCAGTTGATCAAAGTAGTTAAATGCCAGAAACACTTTGCCACCGGCAGAACAGTGCAAGTCGGCCAGAAATCCCGGCCGTGCAGCCAAATGGCTTGGGTTCGGACTATCACAAACTTCAGCTATTAAAGCGCCATCAGGCCTTGGCAATGCCAGATGGCTGGTGAGGCCAGTGCTTATGGTCAGCTTATGTAACACGGGCACAGCCAGTTGATGCAAATGATGATGCTGCAATAAATCCAGCCCCATTTTGTATAAACTGCTGCCCACCCGATACTTTTTGCCTTCTTTGTACAGCATTTGTTGCTGACAAAGGGTTTGTAAAATACGAAATGCGCTGGTTCTGGGTACCTGCAGTTGTTGCTCAAGCTGAGATAAAGTTAAACCAGAACCTGATGCCGCCACTAACTCCATCATGCGGCAGGCATTGGCAAGATTTGGGATCAAATAACTGGTCATGAATACCCCCTACAGCCCAAACAAATTAGGCAAAAATTCACTGATAGCAGGTACATAAGTCACAAGCAATAAAACCACCACCATAGCTGCATACATAGGCAACAGCGGCTTAATTAAAGACTCGAGCTTGGTTTTGGCTACAGCACAGGCGACAAACAATACACTGCCGACCGGAGGTGACACTAAACCAATAGACAGGTTCAGAATCATCATGATGCCAAAATGCAGCGGGCTCATGCCAAGCTCCACCGCCACTGGCAGGAAGATAGGCGTGAAAATCAGCACTGCTGGTGTCATATCCATAAAAGCGCCCACCACCAGCAAAATAATATTGATCAATAACAAAATCAGTAGCGGGTTCTCACTTAAGGTCAACAAACCCTGGCTAACAGTTTGCGGAATATTCTCGTAGGATAAAATCCAGGACATAGCAGCAGAAGTGGCAATTAAAGCCATGACTATGGCTGTAGTTTCAGCGGATTTCAGCAAGATAGCAGGCAGTTCTTTTACCTTCACTTCACGGTAGACACAAACAGCCAACACAAAGGAATAGACAACGGCAATAGCACCAGCTTCTGTTGCGGTAAAAGCGCCACTGATAATGCCACCTATCACCAAAACAATCATCAGCAAGCTTGGAATAGCTGCAGCCAGCTTGCTAAAGGTTAAAGATAAAGGCAGGCGGGCAGCCAGCGGGTAACCTTTCATTTTGGCGTAACCAGCACAAACCAGCATCAACCCTATACCTAACAAAATACCTGGCAAATAACCTGCAACAAATAAGGCAGCAATAGATACACCGCCGCTGGCGATAGCATAGACGATCATAATATTGCTAGGAGGGATCAGCATACCTGTGGTTGCAGCAGCTGCAGTTACAGCAGCGCTGTAGTTAACGTCATAGCCCTGCTTTTTCATCTCTGGTACCATAAAACTGCCTATAGCAGAAGTGGCTGCTACCGCAGATCCTGAAATAGCGCCAAACAACATACAAGACAGCACATTCACCAGCGCCAGACCACCCGGTAAACTACCAACCAGAGCCATAGCTGCTTCAATTAAACGTTTGGCAATACCGCCCCGCCCCATCAGAAGTCCTGAGAGCACAAAAAACGGAATAGCCAACAAGGCAAAGCTATTTAAGCCACCCGCCATACGCTGCGCCAATGTAGTGACGGCCGGTAACAAATCCATAGAAAGGAGCATAGTGCACAAGGTGGCTAAGCCAATACAAAAGGAAATAGGCACGTTCAGTAATAACAACACAAAAAATACACTAATTAAAATAAGTGCAGACCATTCCATTATTCAGACTCCTCTGCCGGGACTAATTGAATTTTTGCCGCCAGACAGCGCAGCTGACATAAACCATAAAAAGCGATCAAAACCCCGGCCAAAGGCAAGACCAGATAAATCCAGGCCATACGAATACCTAAAGCTGCCGACATTTGATTCAGCTCGAAGGTGAGCCATACCAGTTCGCCACCGCCCCACACCATCACTACGGAGGAGAACACCACCACAGCAGCTGTCAGCACAAAAGCAATACGGTGCTGCCATAGAGCGGGCATCCGGCTGGTCACAATATCCAGGCCTAAATGCTGACCAGTGCGATAGGCATAAGCAGCACCTAACATCGCAATCCACAACAATAAACAACGGGCAATTTCTTCGGTCATAGAACTGGGATCGCTTAACACAAAGCGAGACAATACTTGCCAGCACACCACTAACACTATGATGGCCATTAACAACATTAAACTTCGCTTCAATAACCAGTCGACAAGCAGCACTAATTTAGTCATTGGACACCCCCACTATTTCAGCCGGAACTAACGCAATTTCAGCCATCAGGTTCCCCACTTCAGTGCCCTGCAGAGATTGATGCAACGGCTTGACTGCTGCTGCAAAAGCGGCTTTATCCGGATAAATAACTTCCACACCAGCAGCTTTGACTTTCGCTAAGGCATCATCACTGGCCTCTTGCCACAATTCACGCTGATAACGTACTGAATCGTTCATAGCTTGTTGAACCCAGCCTTGCTGCTGTGCATTCAGGCTTTTCCAGACAGGCAAACTCATTAAAATCACGTCCGGCACTGAGGTATGTTCGTCCAGACTGTAGTATTTGGATAACTCGTAATGACGGGATAAATAGAAACTGGGGGGATTGTTTTCTGCGCCATCCACCACACCTTGTTGCAAGGCTGTATAGAGCTCGCCCCAATCAACAGGTGTCGCTGCGCCACCTAAGGTTTGTACCATCTGTACAGCTGTCTGGCTGTTAGGTACCCGAAATTTTAAGCCTTTTAAATCAGCGGGCAGATGCACAGCCTTGTTCGTGGTATAAAAGCTACGACTACCTGCATCGTAGTAACCCAACCCATGCAAGCGGGCGCTGTGCATCGAGTTGAGCAAATCCTGGCCTATGGAGCCGTTTAAGACAGCCCATAAATGTGCACTGTCTCTGAACACATATGGCACACTAAACACCTGCATCTTAGGCACAAAACCTTCCAGCGGACTGGCGGAAACTTTGGTTAAGGCCAGACTGCCAATTTGCAGCAGTTCAATCAGTTCTCGCTCTGAACCAAGCTGGCCACCGCTATAGATCTGAATATGCATCTGACCAGCAGAATAATGTTCCAGCCGCTCTGCCATATAGACCATAGCTTTGTGCACCACATGCTCCTGATCCAGCGAATGCCCCATACGTAAGGTGATCTGCTCTTGCTGGCGCTGACAGCCTGTGACGAATAGCAGAGTCGCCAAACCGCAGCACAGCAGCATGCCGCGCAGTGTACTAATGTTCATCGTCTAACCTACCTGTTATATTTTTTATAAGTCAGCGCTCGTACGGCTGGCGCTGTCGAAGGGCACACTGTCTATTGCAGTGATTGCTGCCCTGTTTTACTAAGTGGTTACTAAACGAAGCTCTCCCCAGAGCTCCGTGACCCTTACCTCAATTGATCAGGGCCAAATTTATCCATGTCGTGATAATCCAGATTTTCGCCTGCCATGCCCCAGATAAAGGCATAGCTGCCGGTACCTACACCGCTGTGGATTGACCATGGCGGAGACACCACTGCCTGGTCATTGCCCATCCACAAATGACGGGTTTCCTTGGGTTCGCCCATAAAGTGGCACACTGCCTGACCAGGTGTCAGATCAAAATAGAAATACGCTTCCATCCGTCTGTCATGCTGATGCGCTGGCATGGTATTCCAGACGCTGCCCTGACTGAGCACTGTTAAGCCCATTTGTAGCTGGCAGGTTTGCACCACTTCTTTAATCATTAACTGATAAATAATACGCTCGTTACTGGTGGCTAAAGCGCCCATCTCCAGCTTTTTACAATCATTCATCCGCACGTGCTGAACCGGATACGCGTGATGAGCAGGGGTAGAATTTAAGTAGAACTTTGCGGGCTCCTGCGCGTTTACGCTATGGAAACTGACATTTTTACAGCCCATACCGACATACAACGCTTCTTTGTTCGCCAGCTCGTATTTGTTGCCGTCGACTTCAACAAAACCAGTGCCACCGACATTGATCACACCCAGTTCACGGCGCTGCAAAAAAAACTCTGCTTTGAGCGCGTCTACGGTTTGCAGTACCACGGGCGCTTTCACTGGTACTGCACTGCCAACAATCAAACGTTCATAGTGGGTGTAACACAGCACCAACTGATCGGCCTGCATCAGGTTGTCGATCAGAAAGTTCTGCCGTAGCTTTTCGGTGTCGTAGTGTTTGACATCCAACGGTGCTGTGGCAAAACGGTTTTCAAAAATTACATTCATTTTATTCTCCTGCGTTCACTGGCATAAATTAGCCTTAACGGGCCAGCCAGCCTCCATCTACAGCCAACACATGGCCATTGACATAATTACTGGCGCCGCTTGCCAAAAACACAGCTGCGCCTGCTAAATCTTCCGGTTCTCCCCAACGACTTGCAGGGATCCGAGCCAGAATCGCCTGATTACGAGCCTGGTCCTGCTGCAAAGCAAAGGTATTGTCAGTACGGAAATAACCCGGAGCTATCGCATTGATATTTAAACCTGAAGCAGCCCATTCATTGGCTAAAGCTTTGGTTAAACCTGTAATGGCATGTTTGCTTGCGGTATAAGCTGGCACGGTAATACCGCCGCTGTAAGACAGCATCGAAGCAATATTGATAATTTTGCCCTGACCCCGTTTAAGCATTTCAGCACCCAGTATCTGGCTTAATAAAAATGCCGAATCCAGATTCACCCGCATTACGTTTTGCCACTCTTGCATTGGATAATCCACCGCAGGCGCACGGAAAATAGTGCCACCACAGTTCACCAAAATATGGACAGGTCCCATAGCCAAAGCCTGCTGAGCCAAAGAACGCACCTGATCCAGATCCGACAAATCGGCAGCTAACGCAAAGGCCTGACCACCTTGAGCCTCAATCTCAGACGCCGTCGCGCTGGCGCCCTCTATTTGAGAGCTACAACAAATCACAGCAGCTCCAGCTTGGGCCAAAGCATGCGCAATGGCTTTACCTAAACCACGGCTGGCACCGGTAACTAATGCCCTTTGCCCATTTAACGAAAATAAAGCCGACATTCTTTGACTCCTATTTTTTATCTGAATCGCTGCTGCTGACTGTTACAACATGAGGACACAATCTGGGCCCATTTAACGCTCAAAATGTCCGTGATGTTCAGCTCAATCAGAATTAATTTCACATCTGGAACAAAACCTATTTTATCTGCCGTCCAAATGTGCAACATTGTCAATACAAAACAACAAGTTAACCGTCAATACTAAATAAAACCTTAGAACAAGACTGATTTTTTTTTGTGCGACGTTTGACAGTAATCTAAGCTTGGTGTTAGCTTTTTGCCATCGGTGGCACAAAATTGCAAGCATTTTTTGCCACCGGTAGACAAAATCAACAGGGAGTCGCACAAAGCGTCTTCCATTATTAAAAATACAGCTGGCATGTACTGGCTGAACGCTTTGAACCAGACAGGACGAGGTAGAGATCATGGCCAAAACTAATACGCCATTTCACCCGAATAAAATTGCTTTAGCTTTAGCTATCGCAGGTTGTACTTCAGTATTTTCTGTCTCAGCACAAGAGACAGCTGAAACGAAAAAAGCAGAAGAAAGAATTGAAGTCATCGAAGTGAAAGGCAGTTTCCGCGATTCGTTATCCAATGCATTAAACCAAAAACGTCAGTCTGATGGTGCCATCGATGCCATTCTTGCTGAAGATATTGCCGACTTCCCGGATTTAAACCTGGCCGAATCTTTACAACGTATTCCGGGTATTGCCATTTCACGTGCAGCAGGCGAAGGCCGTCAGATTTCAGTACGGGGTTTAGGCCCTGAATTTACCCGTGTCCGTATTAACGGCATGGAAGCAGTGTCCACCAGCGGTGGTACTGACCAAATAGGCGGTGCGAACCGTGGCCGTGGTTTTGACTTTAATACCTTCTCTTCTGACTTATTCAGTTCACTCACTGTGCGTAAAACCGCATCGGCCGATGTGGAAGAAGGCTCATTAGGCGCCACTGTCGACTTAAAAGCAGCCCAGCCTTTTGATTATGATGGCTTTACTTTTGCGGCTTCAGGCCAAATGGGTTACAACGATTTATCTGAAAAGTCTGATCCTAAAACTTCATTTTTAATCAGCAATATTTTTGCCGACGGCAAATTGGGTGCTTTGTTTTCCGCTTCATATTCAGAGCGTCAGCTTAAAGACCAGGGCGCCAGCACAGTGCGTTGGAATAACGTCAACGACTTCGGTTTTTATCAGGGTAATGCGACAGCACCTGAACTGGACGAAATCAATAATGCATTCCGTCCACGTTTACCACGTTATGACTCCTACACCCATGACATGGACCGCTTAGGCTTAAGTTCTTCTTTCCAGTTCAGACCAACTGAAGATACAAAAATTGATTTAGATATTTTGTATGCAAAAACAGATGCCACCCGGAATGAAGTATTTTTACAGGGTATTTTAAACGCCGGTGCAAATCGTCCTACCTCAGCCACAGCAGCTTCTGGTAATACAGGCGTAATGAATGTTGTCGATTATTTTATCGACGATACCAACACCATGACCTATGGTAGTTTTGAAAATGCCACTATTCGTGCCGAAAACCGCTTTGATGAACTCAGCACTGAGTTTTTACAATACAACCTGTCTTTAAAGCAACATCTGACCGATGACCTGAGTATGGATGCCATGATTGGTACCGCCAAATCAGAATTTGATAACCCGGTTCAAACCACATTAGTGGCCGAAAAGCGTGGTGTTGAGTTTGCCTACGATTATCGTGGTGGCAACAGAGATAATCCGGCACTGACTTATGGCGCAGGAGTATTTGATCCGACAGGCTGGACATCCAACAGCGTACGTTTACGTCCATTAGGTGCTGAAAACACCTTTGATACAGCAGAACTGAATTTTACCTACCTCTTGAGTGATAACGTCACTTTAAAAGCAGGCTTGCACTACAAAGACTTTAGTTTTGAAACCTACGAAGCCCGCCGTCAAACTGAAAACGGCGCAGGTATTGTGTATACGCCAGATTTGCTGATGCAACACAACTCAGGTTTAGGCAGCCAACCGGTCTGGTTAGTACCTGACTTTGCAGCCGTAGATGCTCAGTATGATATTTACAGCAACACAGGCGCTTTTGCTGTGAGTGCCGACTTCCGTCGTCCGGATAACTACTCAGCCAGCGAAGAAACCTTAGGCGCTTATCTGCAACTTGGTTTTGATACAGACATTGCCGATATGCCATTGCGTGGTAACGTTGGTGTACGCCAGGTAAAAACAGACCAAAGCTCAACCGCCTGGGCGACTTTCGCAACGACTCCAACTCAAATTACCGCAGAACATGACTACAACGAGTTATTGCCATCGATCAACCTGGCATTAGAGCCATGGGAAGATGTCATCGTCCGTTTTGGCGCTGCTGAAGTAATGGCACGCGCAGGTTTAGGCTCTATTCGTCCTGACGTATCAGTTTCAGTATCAGGGGGCAGCCGTTCAGTCTCTGGTGGCAACCCACAACTGGAACCAACAAAAGCACGCACTTATGATTTAGGCTTTGAGTTTTATTTCTCTGATGAATCGATGTTAGGTGTGGCGTTTTTCTTCAAAGATATCGACAGCCATGTACAAACCTTACGTGAAACCAAGGCTTTTACTGCAACAGGTTTGCCTGTTCAGGCCGCAATTGATGCCTGTACTGCAGGACCCGGTTACAATGCCGACTGTAATGAAAACGTGGACTGGCAGGTCACTACACCTCTGAACGGGCCTGGCGGAGACTTAAAAGGTATGGAAGTCAGCTATCAGCTGCCTTTTACCTTCTTACCAGAGTTCTGGAACAGATTTGGTTTTATTGCTAACTACACTTATGTTGATGCACAAATGGATTATGTCAACGCCGCAGGTGTAGTGCAGGCAACCCGTGACTTAAACGGTCTGTCAAAAAATACCTCAGCAGCCACTCTTTACTACGAACATGAAGCCTTAAACGCTCGTGTCTCTATGGCGAAACGTGGTAAATACCTGACCACAGCAGTGGGTCGCGATAATAACGATATGGAAGGCACCAACGCCACCACTAACGTCGATGCATCAGTGTCCTACGCGTTAAACGACAATTGGAAAATCAGTTTTGAAGCACTGAACCTGACCGACGAAGTGGATGATCAATGGGTAGATTCAGCCGGTAACCGCCTGACTTATTACCATGAAACTGGTCGTCAGTATTATGTAGGCGCTCAATACAAGTTTTAATCTCCCTCATTGCTTAGCCATGGATGGCGGCTTTGGCGTGACTTGCAGTCTGGCACTGTAAGTCACGATTTTGTTTTTATTTTGACAACAGGTAATAGCCGTGACTCCGATGTTTAAACGCCCATTGCTGATCTCCAGCCTCGCCTTAAGTTTTTTAGCTGCTTGCAGTAAACCAGCTCCAGCACCAGAACCAACTGAACAACAAGCTGTTCAGTCAGTAAAACCTGTCGCCACCTTAAGCATTCATAATCCTTCTGATTTCTCACGCCCACAAGAAGCAATTTATCTTTCTGCAGCAGATTTAGGTCTGGCAGAAACTGAAGTACAAAACTCAGGCTTTGTTGCGACCAGCAGCAAAGGCCAATTGCCTTCACAGTGGATTGATCGCAACGCGGATGGGCAAAAAGATACCTTAGTGTTAAGCCCCACTCTGAGTGCAGGTGAAACCTTAGAACTACAAATTACAGCAGGAACAGCTGCTGTGTTGCCGAAACAAACGCAAGCCGAAATTTCGCAAAAAACCGGCGGCCAGTGGCAAGACAAAAAGTACGTCGGTGGCCATTTTGAGAATGTCAGCAGTCTGACTCCTCCACCGCAGTACACAGATCACAGTGAATTTATCCGTTACGAAGGCCCGGGCATTGAATCGGAAAAAGTGGCGTACCGCATTTATCTCGACTGGCGCAATGGCTTCGATATTTTTGGCAACAAAACCGGTAAGCCTGTGCTCGATCAAATTGGTCAGGATGGTTACAGTTCCTACCATGAAATGTTGCCCTGGGGCACAGATGTGCTCAAAGTTGGCAAAGCTGTGGGTGCCGGTGGTTTTGGCTACTGGGATGGCAGCAAAGTAGAGCGAGTCTCTCAATTGGACGGTCATACAGCTACTATTATTGAAAATGGGCCTTTGTATTCGGCCCTGACTATCGACTACAAAAACTGGCAAATTGCCGGTAAAACTCTGGATGTGAAAGCCCATTTGTCAATGACAGCGGGCAGCCGTTTATTGCAAAACCGCCTGACCTTAAGCCAGCCGCTGGATAATCTGGCACTTGGCATAGTAAAACTCCCTGACACTCAACTGCTCACCGGAACTTTGGAAAGCAGTGGCCATACCTACACTTACCTTGCGACTTACGGTAAACAAAGTCTGGATGGTTCTAACCTGGGCATGGCAATTTTATTTAAACGTGGCAAGCTCAAAGAATTAACTACAGACGAACATAACCATGTCGCTGTGATGAGTGTATCTGGGCAACATCTGGAGTATTACCTGCTAGGTGCCTGGCAACATGAACTGAATGGCATCACGAATGAGCAGCAGTTTGTGGAGTATTTGCAGCAGGAAGTAGAACGTTTAACTCTGACGCCGCGCCTGAGATTAAAAACAGAATTAACCAAAGCCCAAACCAGTCAAGCACTTACCAGCGAGCGTGCTTTATACTGGAGTCAGCAATTAGCCAACTCTGAGCTGAAGCGCCAGGCTGGTCAGTATTATTGGGGTGGCTGGGATACCGAACGTGACCGCCCAGTCGCCTTTGAGTACACCACAGGTTTATTGGTGCAGGCTTTTGATGACTTAAATAAATACGCTGCCGATCCTGCTTATCAGGCCGTGATCGACAAAATGGCCGACAGCTTTGTTACTGCTGACGGTACTATCCATAGTTATGACGCCGACAAATTTAATATCGACAGTATTAACAGCGGCAATCTGCTGCTAAGGGTATTTGAACAAACCAAAGAGCCCAAGTATCAATTAGCAGTTCAGAAGTTACGCGAACAGTTAAAACATCACCCAAAAACCTCAAACGGCGCTTTTTGGCATAAACAGATTTACCCAAATCAGCTCTGGCTGGATGGGGTTTATATGGGCATGCCGTTTTTAGCCTATTACAGCAGTCTGTTTGAGCAAGGAGCCAGTCTGGAGCAGGTGGTGCATGAGTTTGTAGTGACCCGCGAACAGTTACGCGATGACAAAACCGGCTTGTATTTCCACGCCTGGGACGAATCCAAACAAATGAATTGGGCCGATAAAGAAAGTGGTCGTTCAGCCTACTTTTGGGGCCGCGCTGTTGGCTGGTTAGCTATGGCACTGGTCGATGTGCTGGATTATATTCCAGCGGATAACACCGAATTACGCCAGCCTTTACTGAATATGGTGACCGAACTGGCGGCAGATTTAGCCAGGTATCAGGATGCTGAAACGGGCGTTTGGTATCAGATTATGGATAAAGCCGGCGAGCGTGGTAACTATCTGGAGTCGAGTGGCAGCAGCATGTTTGTTTATTTTTATGCCAAAGCCATCAATAAAGGTTATTTACCAAAAGACCAGTATCTGAATATCAGTAAAAAAGCCTGGCAAGGCCTTTTAAATGAATTCGTACTGGTGCATCCGGATGGCAGCATCAGCCTGACCACTATGGTACAAGTCGCAGGTTTAGGTGCAGGTCGGGATGGTAGCTACCATTACTACATGAGCGAGCCTATCTACCGCAATGACAGCAAAGGTACAGGGCCATTTATTATGGCTGGTGTGCAAATGGCACAGTTGTTAAAGGATTAAACCAATGTGGTCACTGTTTGTCAGGCTGAGTGCACTTGTGCTCAGCCTGCTTTGCCTGAACCTGCACGCCAGTGAGCAACCACTGCGCTTACAGGTTGCTTTAGATGGCTCAGCGCCTTTTAGCTCGGTTCAACAAGCGCTGGACTCCTTACCTTCGACTAAACAATGGGCTTTGATTGAAATTGGCCCTGGTATTTATAAAGAAAAACTCTACCTGACCCGTGACAAAGTCATTTTAGCGGGCAGCGGTAAAACCAGCACCACTATTGAATTTCCGGAACTTCGTAAAAACCATTTAAAACAGCAGCCTGATGACTGGGGTTCTGCCGTGGTCAATATCAAGGCCTCAGATATAGTGCTGCTGGATTTAACCGTATTCAACAGCTACGGCTCAGTGTATGGCGATCATGACCATCAGTTTGCCATTCGTGGTTTTGAGCAAACCAGCCGTATCATCACAGACCAATGCCGTGTGATAGCGGGTGGCGCTGACAGTTTAAGCTTATGGAACAAAAAGGGGATGTATTACCACAGCAACTGCTACTTTGAAGGCCATGTCGATTATGTTTGCCCACGCGGAACAGCCTGGATTAAACAGAGCCAGTTTTATAGCCAGGCCACCGAAGCTTCACTTTGGCATGATGGCGAATTGGATCAAAACGCGAAGTTAGTGGTCACAGACTCCAAGCTGTCCGGTATTCAGGGCTTTTTACTCGGCCGCCGCCATTATGACGCTCAATTTTATCTGCAGAATAATCAGTATTCGTCTTTGATGGCAGATAAGCCGATATTCCGTAAAACCTATCCGGATGAACCCAGCCGCGACAGAGCCAACTTATGGGGCGAGCGTAGTTATTTTAGCGGGTCCAGTGGTGCCAATTACGGCTGGCTGCAAAACAACTGGCCTAAGGCAGTATCTCAGATCACTGAAGATTGGGTTTATCAGGGCGAGTGGCAACCAGAACAGCTGTTAAAAACAGTCCGCAGCTGGTTAAAAGCCAAAGCCCAACCTATGCCTGCCAAACTCTATCTGGTCGGTGATTCAACCATGTCGGATAAAACTAATCTGGCCTATCCGGAGCGTGGCTGGGGTCAGTTATTACCTGAATTTATGCTGCCACAGCTGCAAGTGATTAACTTAGCCGCCAATGGCCGCAGTACCTTACGTTTTTTAAACGAAGGTCGCTGGCAAATGCTGCTCGATGAATTACAAGCTGGTGATTATGTGTTGATCCAGTTTGGCCATAACGATCAAAAACAAGACGACCCTAAACGTTATGCCGACGTTAATACGCGTTACCCAGAGTTGCTGCAGCAGTTTATCCGCGAGGTCAAAGCCAAAGCCGCTATTCCACTACTGGCCAGCTCGATTTGCAGGCGGAATTTTAAAGGTAAAACTTTAGAGCGGGATTTAGCAGCTTACGCAGCCCAAGCTAAACAACAGGCCAAATTGGCGCAAATCGACTTTTTTGATTTGCAGCAGCAAAGCTGTGATTTATGGCAAGAGTTAGGCCCTGCTGGCAGTCAGCCCTATTTTATTCAGGTGCCGGCTGGTTTGTATCAGAAATTCCCGGATGGCAAAACCGACAACACCCATTTGTCGGTGCAAGGCGCTGCAAAAGTTGCTCAGCTTTTTGTGCATGACTTACACAAGCAACAACATCCTCTGGCTAAATACGTCTACCGAACCAAGCTTTAATACATAAGCCAATCACGGGTTCTGGCGCTGGTTTTCACCAGCGTCCAGCTTTCACAACTATTAAAAGCGGCATAGTCCAGCACAGCTTTGGTCAAAGCCGCTTTTAATGCGTCTGTCAACTTCACCTGCTCATCAATCACTAGATGCTGCAGTAATAAGCATTTGTTAGCTCTGTCTGCTTTAACATCCACCTGACCTATAAACTGGTCTTTATACAACATCGGCAGGCTGTAATACCCTATCTGACGTTTGGTGGCAGGTACATAAACTTCAATCTGGTAATCAAAATTAAACAGCTGCTTCAGCCGGTCGCGCTGGATCACTAAGTTATCAAAAGGCGATAACAACCAGACTTTATTTGGCACTTTTGGGGGTAATTTGTTAGTAAGCACTAACTGGGGCCTGTGGTAATACGTCTTGCCATCCAGCAGAAAACTTTGCAGCCTGCCCTGCTCTAGCTGTTGTTTTAGCTGCTGCTTGAGCGCCAACTGCATATTCTTACGCAGATAACCTATTTGCTGCACTGTCGCCACCGCCTGACTTTGCAGGCAACGCTCAATTAAATAATCAGCAAACTCAGCATCTGTAGGTGGCTGGTGTTGATGATGATCAGGCCAGACCCGCTCCGCCAGATCATAGACCTTCTGGAATTTATCTCTTTTGGCCACCATCAGTTTGCCTTGCATAAACAATTGTTCCAGCGCCTGCTTGGCTGGTTGCCAGTCCCACCATGCACCGTTTTTCTGACCAGAATTTCCAGTATCAGCAGCAAAGTCACTGGCTTTCAGTGGGCCTTCGGCTTCAATACGGGCCAGCACTTCGTTCATGATTTGCTGTTCAGGGTTAAACCAGTGGTTGTTGCCGTTTTGCAGCAAGAGCTTTCGCTGCAAACTAAAACGATAATCTTCGGCTGGTAAAAATGCAGCGGCGTGCGACCAGTATTCAAAACTTTGTTTTTGCTCCAGTGCCTTGTCTAATAGCTTCGGCTGGTAGTTTTTTACTCTGTTATACAGCACATGGTGATGTGCCCGCTCCACTACATAAATGGAATCCAGCTGCACATAGCTAATTTGTTTCAGAACTTCTGCCACAGCTGCTTTGCCGGACGCTGGTTGAAGCAACCCCTGGTGCTGTAATACTAACTGGCGTAACTCTTTTGGACTAAAGGGGCAGGACAAAGTCATAACTTAAAACCTTAAATAAAAATCGGCCAGAAGAGTTCGATAGTCATCACTGTAATGCCCTGGACTTTGCTGTATCAAGAGTTCTGTCTGTTCAACCTGGCTGGTTACGGCACTGGCACTAAAATCCAGCAGCTGTAATTTAGCAGCTTTATGCGCAGCGGTTTTGACCAGACAACGGCGCCGTAAAGTCCAGCCAGCCTTTTCTGCGACAGAGAGAAAATCTGCATCAGCAGGCAACACTAAACAAAAATGTGCATCCACAGCAGCAAGCTTTTTGGCAACAACAGCCAAATCAAGAAAAGATAAAGTATCGGTATGGCGGGCTTGATGCCGCTTCGGATCTGAAGCGCCTAAACTCTGCTGAAAATAAGGTGGATTACTGATAATCAGCTCAAATCCAAGCTCCGGTTGGTTATCCGTCGCCGCATAGGTTAGAATATCGGCCTGAATGACTTGGATTTGTGCCGCCCAGCGACTGGCCGCCACATTTTCCTGCGCCTGTAAGGCCGCATCCTGGTCCAGTTCTATTGCATAAACTAATGGGTTCAGCCCAGATTTTTGCAGTCGCTGCGCCAGCATCAGAGATAAAATGCCACTACCAGCTCCTATATCCAGTGCTGTGCCAGCCTTGGGTAAAGTTGCCCAGGCGCCCAACAGGAAGGCGTCCGTGCTGACTTTCATCGCACAGCGGTCGTGGCCAACAAAAAATTCTTTACACCAAAAGCCGCTCACCACTGTCCTTACTTACTAAGGTCAAAAGAGTGGCAGTGTAAAAGATGCTAGAAGTTCTGTCACTGACAGACAGCATCTCCGGACTATCTAAACAGAAGGTAAGAACAGCGTGAGCGAAATTAACATTGCACAGGAAAAAATGACCTTTGCTGAGTTTCAACTGGATGAGAGCTTAGAGAAAACCCTGAGTAAAGCGGGTTTTAAAGAAGCGACCAGCATTCAGAAACTGGCTATTCCTGTGGCTTTGGAAGGCCGCGACATACTGGCCAGTGCGCCTACAGGCACAGGCAAAACCCTGGCGTTTTTACTGCCAGCTATTCAGTACCTGCTGGATTTTCCGCGTCGTGATCCGGGTTTTGCCCGAGTACTCATCATGACGCCTACCCGTGAACTGGCCTATCAGATTTTTGAACAGGTACAACAGCTGATTATGCTGACCGACCTGCACGCTGGTGTGATCACCGGCGGTATCAACTACGGCAGTCACAAAGAAACCTTAGAAAAAAATAACGATATTCTGGTGGCTACACCAGGTCGTTTAATTGAGTATCTGGATAACGAAAGTTTCCATGCTGACGAAGTGGAAGTACTGATCCTCGACGAAGCCGACCGTATGCTGGATATGGGTTTTGTTGGTGAAATGAACCGCATTATTCTGGAAGCCAAACGTCGTCGTCAGACCATGTTGTTCTCTGCCACTTTGGAAGGTAATGGCGTTAATAAGTTTTCTGAACGGGCTTTGCGTGAGCCAGTGCTGGTTGAAGCCACACCACCACGTCGTGAAAAAGCCAAGATCCTGCAGTGGATGCACGCTGCTGACGACGCCGATCACAAACTGGCGCTGCTTATTCATATTCTGAAACAAGAAGATGTCAGCAAAGTCATCGTTTTTGTGAAGACCCGCGAACGTTTAGCCACCTTAACAGGCCAGCTGGAAGCCGCAGGTTTAAAATGTTGCTGGTTACAGGGAGAAATGGCACAGGACAAACGTCAGACTGCTTTAGCGCGTTTTAGTAACAATCAGGTACGTATTCTGGTGGCGACCGACATAGCGGCCCGTGGTCTGGATATCGACGATATTACTCATGTGATTAACTACGATATGCCACGCACTGCCGACGTCTATGTACACCGTATTGGCCGTACCGGCCGCGCTGGTAAAAAAGGCACTGCAATTTCGTTAGTGGAAGCTCACGATATTGGCGTAGTAGGTAAAGTAGAGCGGTATACAGAGCAGCCGTTAAAACGCCGCTTTATTGAAGGTATGCGCCCGAAACACAAAGAAGCCAAAGCGCCGACTAAACAGAAAAAACCTAAAACAGCAGCCAAGAAAAAAGCGCTGAAAAAAGCCGCCAGAGCCAAAGGTTAACTATATCAAATTAAGGTTTAGCCATAATCTGATGATAAGTGTGTAAAAACGCTTTGTGATACTGCGGTTCCACTTGTTCAAGCTGGAGCCGCATATAGTCCTCTTCAAATACCAGTTCCGAGATGGCCTGATCCAGCTGTTGGATTATTTTTTTCCCTACAGGTCCTTTATGACAGGCAAAATAAGCTGCGGTATCAGGCTCTGCTTCAGCAACAGGATAACCAGTCACCAAAGGCTCATACTCTTTCGGTAGTAAAAATGGATACTCCAGAATCATATCAACCCGCTTTTGTTTTAACATAGGCCATAAATCTCCAATACCAGCGCCACTCTGCTTTTGGTACAAATAGTTAGCTTTGGCCGGATCTCGCACCAAAGGGTCTAATTCCGCACCATAAGAACGTTCATAGTCCAGTCCTAGCAAAGCATCAGCGTCTTTAGACCAAGAGTTCAAAATCCTGACCTTTCCCTGGTTCTGCATTGCAGCCAGTTTTTTCTGCCAGACGCTATCTTTAAGAACATACAAATGTATGCCTTGCACCAGGATAAAAGGTCTGCTGAATTGATACTGTTGGCGGCGCTCAGGGTTTGTTAAAACTCCAGCCATACAGCTGTTGCTTTGTTGCAATGTTAATTGCATGGCTTTGGTATGGTTAATCAGAAAAAAGTTGTAGTGAAGTCCTTTGGCACGCAGCAGGATTTTACGGATCAGTTTCTTATCTACAGACTCATTGGTTGGCTGCTTTAAAATAAGCCAATCAGGTGGCATTTTACTCTGAAAATCAACATCAATAGCCGTTAAATGCCAAGGCACAATCAAGGGTAAAATTAGCAGCAGCCTAGCACGCATTCAGACCTCAACTCTGTAGCTATTAACGCTTAGAGCATAGCGGACTAAAGCAAATTTGCGACTTTAATTCAACAACATAGAGCTGTGGTAAAGCTGAGTAAATTCCTCTCTCCGCTCTGCTGGCACTGCCTCTAAATGTAAATCCAGATAAGCCTGAGTACCGGCCAACGCTTCGATGCTTTGATTGAGTTTATCGATAATAGCCTGACCCCTGTCGCTTTTATTGCAGGCAAAATAAGCCAGCTGCAAAGGCTCAGCTTCGGCGACTCTATACCCTTGCAGTAAAGTTGCATCCGTAGTGGCCAGCATAAAGGGGTATTCCAGTACGGCTGAAACACGATTTTGCTGCAGCATAGGCCAAAGCTGTGCAATCTGAGCGCCACTTTGCTTAAAGTACAAATTACGTCTGACCACTTTTTCTTTCAGCAACAGATCCAGATCCGCACCATAAGAGCGCTCCAAATCCAGACCTAACACAAAATCAGGTTCAGTCAGCAATAACTCACGTAATCGGATTTGACCACCCCATTGCTTTAGCTTGGACTGCAATTTGGTATGCAGCTTACTGTCTTTGGGTAAATAGAGTTTTAAACCTTCGATAGCTGAAAGTGGTCGGCTGAAAATAAATTCAGCCTCTCGTTGTGGATTTTTTAAGATACTGGCCATGCAGCTGTTTGCTTGAGTGCGGGTGAGCTCGCTGGCTTTAGTGAAATTCACCTGATGAAAATGTGGAGTAAGTTCAGAGCTTTGCGCCAAAATCAGCCGCATTAGTTTCAACTCAAGACTTTCGATGGTTACAGGTGCTGTGGTCAGCCAGTTGGCTGGCATTTTGCTTTGAAAATGCACATCCTGAGGTTTAGCCTGCAACTGATGACTACAACAAAGCGTTATGGCGATCGTACAAACAAGCTTCCAACGTACCACTTCTGACCACCCGACTCCATGCCCTATAAAGCCAGCATAAAAGTGAAGTCTTTGGGCTGTAAAGCTTTTTTTACCGGAATAGCAAAAAGGTCGGGACAACCGACCTTTTTAATAAAACTAGAAACCAGGTGTTACCTGTCCCAGTAACTCTCTTCCAGAGAGTCTTCTTTTTCCGGTAAGCCTTTAGACAAGCGTGGCGCATTTTGCACCAGAATGGCGTAACTAACGCGGTTGGCGTATTTACAAATTTGAGCAAAAGACGAATAAGCCAGATAAGGCTGTTCGTGTTTACTGGATAAAGGCAAAGTTTGACGATGGAAATGATTGGCCGCTATGTCATGCAAAATAGCAGCTAAAGCACCATCGCCTGCGCCATTGGTATTTTTAATCCGCTCAGGCCCACCTAAATAAGGGTCGATATGCGAGTAAACTTTTACTGGCTGCTGGCAGTCTTTTTTCTGCATAGGACGGCTGAATTCAAACTCGTTGTAATCAGCCAAAGCGCCGGATTTGATTGGATTGGTCGTCTCACGTTTGGCTGATGCGTCTGTGTAGCCACATAAATACAAACCTTCAGGGCCTGCCGTTAATAGCACCATATCGACATAATCCAGCGCCGCTTCTGCCGCGAGCAATGGATCAGCAAAACCAGTTAAAGCTTCTGCTTCCAGCTCATTCATCGCCAGCACATTAACGTACTGCGCCAGAGTTTGCTGAATCAGCTCCCTGTGCTCTTCCACTAAATGCTTCGTACCTAAGCTCATTACTACAGGAACATCTGCTGCTTTAGCATCGGACAACATTTTCACCATCGCCTGCTGGATAGGCTGATCGGTGGCGCGCAGCGGATAAGCACTGACCACTATAGCTGCGGCTTTGGCAATAATATCGGTTGGGATATAAGATGGAGTTAACTCGTCCATATCACCTGGGTCTATCACAAAGGTACGTTCGCCATCCGGAGTGATCATGGTAATACCACGGCCTATGTCACCTGGCACACCCTGCAGGTGGTTCATATCCACTTTGCTGCTGGTATGGCATAAATAGTGATAGGCAGGAGAACCCAGTTGAATATTGGCTGACATCACGCCCAATAACACGGATTTATCATCAGCCAGTACAGAGTAGTTATGTACTGTATTGCCAATAGTGCCGCCGGCAAAGTGATCAGAAATAGCGTTAGAACCCACCAGTTCCTGATAAATCAGGTCAGCTTTTCCATGCTCCACTAAGTTGGATAAGCCTTTGCCTATGCCATATTTTTCCAGAAATTCATCACTGACATTGGCAATTACATCCACTATGGTTTGGTCCAACCCCACAATATAAGTGTCTAGTTCAGGCCGCACTTCGTAGCTGGGTAAAGTCAGCTTAGGCTGAGACACAGGAAAATAATGTTTGAGTTTACGACGACCAGGGAATTTCATAGGGCAACACTCGGATCAATAGAGCCGCGCATTTTAGCAAAAGCCAATTAAAAAAGCGCACTAAAAAGCCGCAGTATTCTGCAGCTTTTCCGGTTATTTAACGAAGATACCCAGAAGTTTTATTCTTGCTGTTGCATCCGTGTAAACACTAATTTATCAGCTTTGGATTCGGCACTGCTAAACTGGTAACCAGCACTATTAAATTGCTTTAAGCCTTCGACCTGATCAATCTGTTGCTCAATGACATAACGAGCCATCAGGCCACGGGCTTTTTTGGCGAAAAAGCTGATGATTTTATACTGACCATTTTTGAAATCTTTAAATTCCACATTCAGCACTTTGGCCTTCAGGGCTTTTTTATCCACAGCTTTAAAGTATTCCTGCGAGGCTAAGTTCAGTAGCATCTGTGAATTTAACTGATCCAGCTGTTGATTCAGTTCTGTACTGATGCGGTCGCCCCAGAACTGATATAAATTTTTACCACGGCCATTTTCTAAAGAGGTTCCCATCTCCAGACGATAAGGCTGCATCAGATCCAAAGGCCGTAACACCCCATACAAGCCGCTTAAAATGCGTAAGTGCTGCTGGGCATAGTCCAGCTCTTTTTGTTTCAGGCTGGACGCTTGCAAGCCCTGATACACATCCCCATTAAAAGCAAACACAGCCTGACGGGCGTTATCTGGCGTAAAAGGTGTGGACCACTGTGCGAAACGTGCGGCATTCAAGCCAGCCAGTTTGTCACTGATATGCATCAAACCTGAGAGTTGAACTGGTGTCAGCTCACGGCAATAGGGCATCAACTCAAGGCTTTGATCCAGTAAAGCAGGCTGGCTAAACGCAGTGACGGATAACGGGCTTTGGTAATCTAAATCTTTGGCGGGTGATATCACCATCAACATGGGTTTTGGTTTCCTGTACAGCTAAGTAAAACGACTATAACAAAATTTGGCGCAGAGCTCGACAACAAAACTCAATACGGACGCGGCTTTGACATGGTTTTTACTTTTTTTCATGATAAGCTCTGATCCGTATGCAGAGCTTATAAAATAAGGCTGCGACCAGTAAAATAAACAGAATTCCGAATGATGGAAACTTGCCGCAAAAGCCAGTTTTTGTGTTGTAATTTTCCTACATTTATTTAGTATTAAGCCCCACATCACTGACTTGTGATCAGAAAAACGGTAATAAAACAATATGAGCACTTTACTCGAACAGTTAAAAGCAGTGACTACTGTCGTGGTCGACAGTGGTGACTTAGGCGCAATTGAACAATTCCGCCCTGTAGACGCTACAACAAACCCTTCGTTATTGCTAAACGCCAGTCAACTGGAGTTTTCTAAGCCTTTATTAGCTCAGGCTGTGGCTTATGCCAAAAGCAAAAGCTCAGATCTGGCGACTCAGGTCAGTATTGCCAGCGATAAATTTGCAGTAGATATTGGCTCTCAGATCAGCAAGTTAGTACCTGGCCGTGTGTCGACTGAAGTGGATGCCCGTTTGTCTTTTGATACCCAGGCCAGCATCAAAAAAGCGCTGCAACTGGTTGCTTTGTATGAAGAAAACGGCATCAGCAAAGATCGCATTTTGATCAAAATAGCCTCTACCTGGGAAGGTATTCAGGCAGCCCGCCATCTTGAGCAACAAGGTATTCAGTGTAACCTGACGCTGCTGTTCCATATGGCGCAAGCCCGTGCTTGTGCTGAAGCAGGCATTTTCTTAATTTCTCCTTTTGTGGGCCGTATTCTGGACTGGTACAAAGCCAACACCAAACAAGACTACACAGCAGAAACCGATCCTGGTGTAGTTTCAGTGCGTGAAATTTATCGTTACTTCAAAACCTATGGCCATAAAACTGTGGTGATGGGTGCAAGCTTCCGCAATATCGGCGAAGTTTTAGCTTTAGCAGGCTGTGACCGTTTAACCATCAGCCCGGGCTTACTGGAAGAACTCAGCCAGCAAGAAGGATCTTTGACAGTGCACCTGAAAGATACTGGTGCTACCGCCAAAGAAACAGCGGCTTTAACTGAGGCTGAATTCCGCTGGGCGCTGAATGAAGATGCGATGGCCACCGAAAAATTATCGGAAGGTATCCGTAAATTTGCCGTTGACCAACGTAAGCTGGAAAGTTTAATTCAAGCCCAATTACAGGCTTAATCTTTATCACCATCGGATCACTACAGGAGTTTATATGATGTCGTCTGCACTCTGGGCAGAATTAAAACAGCTGGCACAACAGCCTTTGTCCTTGCGTCAGCAGTTTGCCGCAGACTCAAAGCGTGCTGAGAAATTCCAGGTCAATGCCTGTGGTATTCACCTTGATTTTGCCAAAAACCTGATCACAGATGGCATCTGGCAAAAGCTGTTGGAATTGGCCAAACAAAGCCAGATCCAAAGCAAAACTCAGCAGATGCTCAGTGGCGACAAAATAAATAACACGGAACAACGTGCCGTCTGGCATATGGCGTTACGAGCCGATACAAAAACTCCTTTAGTGCTCGATGGTGTTGATTTACAACCAGAAATTCAGGCCTGCCATGCACAAATGGCAGAGCTGATTGGCCAGTTGCATCAAGGCAGCTACAAAGGCTATCAGGGCGATGCCATTACCGATCTGATTTGGATTGGTATTGGTGGCTCTTTACTGGGCCCACAAATGGCCTGTGAAGCTTTGGCCCCTTTTAACCAAAGCCCTGTGCGTATTCACTTTGCCGGCAATATAGACGGTGCCGTAGTGTCCGACGTAGTCAAAGGTTTAAGCCCTGCCACTACGCTGGTGTTTGTGGCATCGAAGTCTTTTGGTACAGAAGAAACCAAACAAAACGCTTTGGCTGTGCGTCAGTGGTTTACTGACAAAGGTGCAGACAAAGCCGCTATAGCCCGGCATTTCTGGGCGACCTCGTCCAATATCAAAGCCGCAGCAGAGTTTGGCATAGTGGCTGAACATATTCTGCCGATGTGGGACTGGGTCGGTGGTCGTTATTCCTTATGGTCGGCCATCGGCTTTCCTGTGGCATTGCAGCTGGGCATGGATCAATTTCAACAACTGCTCAAAGGCGCCCGCGATATGGACCAGCATTTTATCCATGCGCCGCTTGAGCAGAATATGCCGGTGATTTTGGCTTTGCTTGGCGTCTGGTATATCAATGCCAAAGGCTGTCAGGCTCAGGCTTTATTGCCATACAGCCATTATTTACGTTTCCTGCCCTCTTACGTACAGCAGCTGGATATGGAAAGTAATGGTAAAGGTGTGGATCTTGATGGCAAGCCATTAACAGATGCCACAGCTCCGGTGATTTGGGGTGATGCAGGCACCAATGGTCAGCATGCGTACCATCAGTTATTGCACCAAAGTGTGTTGGCTGTGCCATCAGACTTTATTCTGCCGGCCAAAGTCAGTCACGAGCTCAAAGATCATCACCACAGATTAGCTGCGCACTGTTTTGCTCAGACGCAGGCCTTGATGCAAGGCAAAACCTTTGAAGAAGCCAAAGCTGAAGTATTGGCTAGTGGCGCATCAGAAGCTGAAGCTATTGCTTTGGCACCACATAAAGTGTCGCCTGGTAATAAACCAAGCAATACCTTATTACTGCCAGAACTATCACCTTATTACTTAGGTGCCTTAATTGCGCTTTATGAGCAGAAGGTGTTTTGTCAGGGTGTAATTTGGAATATTAACTCTTTTGATCAATGGGGTGTTGAGCTGGGTAAACAGCTGTCGACTCCTATTTATCAGGTGTTATCTGATCAACAAAACAATAACTTTGATGCGTCCACAGAGGCACTTATCGCAAAATTTAAGCAGTTGAACTTGGGCTAACCTGTTGAATGAACGAAAAACATTCATTTTTCGTTCATATTTGTGTCAAAGAGTTATTTTATTTTTAGACAAAGTGTGGTACTAATTTGTTGAAAATAACAACAACTCAGAGGGGCAACCATGGAAAGCTTCGAAGACTTACTGAATATGTTGGAGCGTCCTGCGACAAAGAGCCGTGCAGTCAAACGCAAGTGGCGTGAAATTGAAGCAGTCAAAGAACGCCAGCGCTTAAAACGAGAACTAGAAGATATAGACTGGACCATAGAACCTGAGTTAGTTGACATAGAATTAAGTTAAATTAAGCCCCGGCAGCAATGCCGGGGCTTTTTATTTGGTTGTAATTTGACTGTCATCTAACCCTAGGGTCGACCTTCATGGTCGCCCCTCTATGTGTCAAACCTGCCAATAGATAGGCGCCTTGCCTTGCTGTTGCAGTAACTCATTTGCCTTTGCAAAGTGCCCACAGCCTAAAAAGCCGCGGTGCGCTGATAAAGGGGATGGATGAGGTGCGGTTAGAATATGGTGTTTGGTTTTATCAATCAGTTGCGATTTTTTAATCGCATGACTGCCCCATAACAAAAACACTATACCTTCTGCATTGACACTGATAGCCCGGATCACTTGATCGGTAAACTGCTCCCAACCAAGGTTTCGGTGTGAGTTGGCTTCATTCGCCACCACAGTCAAGGCAGTATTGAGTAACAACACGCCCTGCTGCGCCCAGCTTTCCAGACAACCATGTTTAGGGGTCTGGAAATCAACATATTCCAGCGCCAGCTCTTTGTAGATATTGCGCAGCGAAGGGGGAATAGCCACTCCTGCAGGCACAGAAAAACTTAAGCCATGAGCCTGATTCGGACCATGATAAGGGTCCTGCCCTATCACTACCACTTTCATCTCTGCAAAAGGCGTCAGCTTAAAGGCATTAAACACCAGCGCTTCAGGTGGATAAATCACCTGCCCTGCGGCACGTTGTTGCTTTAAGTAATCCATAGTTTGCAGAAAATAGGGCTGATTTTTTTCAGCCCCAATCACGTCTTGCCAGTGTAAAGACACAGTTTATTTATCCAGAGTCAGTAAGAATTGGCGTAATTGTACAAAATCCGGCGCCATATCTGCACTTAAACTTGCCTCTGATGCAACAGCAGCTAACTCAGGTGGCAGAGCAATAGGGCTGCCAAGGATATTCTCAACCTGCTCTTTAAATTTAGCCGGATGCGCAGTGCCTAAGAAAATACCAAATTCGCCGTCCTGTAAACTACGTTTTAAGGCTTTGTAAGCTATAGCAGCATGAGGTTCGCTGACATAACCTAAATGCGCCAGCTGACGCATCGATACTTGGGTATCTTCTTCGTCTACCATCACAGCTTCTAAATCGTCGCGGGAAATTTTACCTTGCGCCAATAAAGCCTCAACCCGTGGCCAGTTATTTGGTGCACTGACGTCCATTGCATTGGATAAGGTTGCCACAGTCTTGTTCGGTGTCCACTGACCCTCTTTCCAGTAACGTGGCACAGTATCGTTTAAGTTAGTGGCGGCTATCATACGCTTGATAGGTAAACCTAAGACTTTGGCAATCAAACCCGCAGTCAGGTTACCGAAGTTACCACTAGGCACAGCAATGACAATTTGATCTCTTTTATCTTTTGGCACTTGAGCCACAGCTTCAAAGTAATAACAAATTTGTGCAAATAAACGGCTGATATTAATAGAGTTGGCTGAGTTGATATTCAGCTGCTTGACTAAATCACGGTCGTTAAATACCTCTTTCACCAGCGCCTGACACTGGTCAAAATCGGCGTCTACTGCCAGCGTATGGATGTTATGACCTAAGGTAGTAAACAGCTTTTCTTGCAATGGGCTGATTTTTCCTTTTGGAAATAAAATCACTACATCCACACCGGCTTGCTGATAAAAAGCATGAGCCACAGCAGCACCTGTATCCCCTGAAGTGGCGGTGACAATGGTGGTTTTGCTGACATTCTGCTGCTTTTGCGCCTGAATTAACGCCTGCGCCATAAAGCGGCCACCAAAGTCTTTAAAAGCTAAAGTGGGACCATGGAATAACTCTAAGCAGGCTACATCATCCGTGACTTGCGCCAAAGGAGCCGGAAACTGAAAAGCCAAACTCACCATCTGATGGATTTGTTCAGCAGAAAGCTCATCACCTATTAAAGCTTCCAGTACTTTGGCACTACGCTCGACAAAAGGCAGTTCTAATAAAGTATCTATATCCAGAGTCGGCCACTGGGTTGGGAAAAACAGCCCTTGCTGCTCACCCAAACCAATACGCACAGCATCTAAAAAACTAACTTGTTGTGAAGCGACTTTCGTATTTGTTAATTGCATTTTTACATCCTACAGCGCACGTGCGCCTTGTCTCGCCAGACGACAGACTGTCGTGATGGCATCTGAGTTTTTAGCGTAATGCTGTTGTAAATAATCAGCGGCAAATTGGGCTTGAGTATCGTTTTGACAGACCGCAAAAATAGTAGGGCCAGCGCCTGATATCCCCACATGGCCAATCCCCTGGGCTGTTAACGTTTCGCGTATAGGCAGCAGTTCAGGCATCAGGTGCTGACGGGCAGGTTCAGCTACTAAGTCCTGTAAAGCGGCAAAAGCTTCAGTTTCATCTTTGGCATACAAAGCACTGATAAAACGGCTTAACATGCCGGCAAAAGCTATGCTGTGTTTCAGCGTCAATTGCTGCGGCAATACAGCGCGGGCTTCTTTGGTCGACAGCACAGTACCAGGATAACAAAGCACCACCTGCCAATGTTCAAACCAGGGCAAAGCCCGGCATAACAAAGGGCTGTCCGGCAACATCAACAATAAGCCGCCATAAAAGGACGGTGCGACGTTATCGTAATGCACCGAACCACTGACGCCACCTTCCAGCTGCGCCATCAGTTGCAGCAGTTGATAGTCATCTAAAGGCTTGCCGAAATAGTCATTAAAGGCATAACAGGCCACGACAATAGAGCAGGCGCTGGAACCTAACCCACTGCCAACCGGCAGGTTCTTCACCAGCTCCAGTTGCAGCCGTGGCAAAGTCCGGCCTATTGCCTTTTCAAAGGCATAAAAACACTTCAGCACTAAGTTATCGTCTGTGTCTTTTGGCAACTGATGCACATAACGGCCGGTCAGTTGCAAACTCAGTTCAGCCTGCTCAGCGTGAATACGCAGTTCATCACCAAATAAAGAACCATCTACAGGTTCAAAAGCGGCGCCTAATAAATCAAATCCAACAGAAAAATTCCCTGTGGACGCAGGCGCAAAATACGACTTCATATTACATCTCCTGCTGCCAGGACAAAGTCCGCATTACATCACTGAACACTCCTGCTGCTGTGACCGCAGCACCAGCACCATAACCACGCAACACAAAAGGAATTGGCTGGTAATACCGGGTATGGATAGCCAGCGCATTTTCACCGTCTTTCACTTTAGCCAATGGATGATCCAGATCCAAAGCTTTGATGGCGACTTTGCAGCGACCTTCGCTGATTTCACCTATGTAACGCAACACCTGGCCTCTGGCTTTGGCTTGTGCAATTCGCTCTGCAAAGGACTTATCAAGCTCTGGTAACTGCTGCATAAAAGTTGGTACATCAGTGCCAGGCGCAAAGTCATTGGGTAATACACCTTCCACTTCGACATCGGCTAAGTTCAGCATCAAACCAGACTCACGCGCCATAATCAGTAACTTACGAGCTACATCCATACCAGATAAATCATCACGTGGATCCGGCTCAGTAAAGCCTAATTCCCGGGCTTTGGTCGTGACTTCAGATAAAGACTGGCCCTGTTCCAGCAAACCAAAAATATAGGATAAAGAGCCTGATAAAATCCCTTCAAAAGCCACCAACTGGTCACCCGCATTAAACAAGCCCTGTAAGGTGTCGATCACCGGCAAGCCAGCACCAACCGTAGTTTCATACAGAAAACGACGGCGATGCTGCTGCGCCACCTGACGTAGCTGATGGTAGTAATCCAACGAACCCGTATTGGCTTTTTTGTTTGGGGTGACCACATGGAAACCGGCTTTTAAGAAATCGACATACAAATTAGCCACAGGTTCTGCACTGCTGCAATCAATCAATACCGGATTGGTTAAATGCTGCTCCTGAGCAAAACGGCTTAAATCAGCCACAGAGAACTGAGCTTTGGCTTGCTGCATCTGCTGCTGCCACTGGCTTAAATCTATGCCCTTTTCATCCAACAACAAAGTTTTGGAATTGGCTATGCCATACACCTTCAGCTTGACGTTACGCTGCTGTAAAAACTCTTGTTGACGCTGGAACTGCGCCAGTAATTCGCTGCCCACCACACCACAACCGACCAGAAATACATCGATACTTGGGATATGGCTGAAAAAGTTTTCATGGCACACCTTCACTGCATTCTGACAGGCCTTTTGTTCTACCACAGCAGAGATAGAACGTTCACTGCTGTCCTGCGCTATAGCCACCACATTGACCCGTGCCTGCGCTAAAGAAGCAAAAAACTTAGCCGCCACACCACGGTGTTGGCGCATGCCATCCCCCACTAAGCTGACAATAGCCATGTCGGATAATATTTGCAGCGGGCGCAATAACTTACCTTGCAGCTCCAGTTCGAACTCGGCTTCCAGCGCTTTTTTCGCTGCGGCTAAATCTAGCTGAGCCACACAAAAGCTGATACTAAATTCAGAAGACGACTGAGTGATTAAACTGACCGACACCTGTTCACGCGCCATAGTGGCAAATACACGGGAGGCCATACCCACCACACCTTTGAGGCCAGGGCCAGAGACGGTGATTAGCGCCAGATGCTCGAGGCTGGAAATGCCTTTCACCAGCGAATCACCGTTGTTGTCGGCATCAATACAGGTGCCCGGAGCTGACGGGTTTAAGGTGTTTTTGATGTAACAAGGAATTTGAAAACGTGCCAATGGGCCAATGGTTTTTGGATGCAGCACTTTGGCGCCAAAATACGACAGCTCCATGGCTTCGTCATAAGATAAGTGGTCAATCAGTTTGGCTTGTTTCACCTGACGTGGATCGGCACTGTACACGCCATCTACATCAGTCCAAATTTCACAGACTGAGGCTTTTACCGCAGCAGCCACAATAGCAGCAGAGTAGTCAGAACCATTACGGCCTAATAAACACAGCTCACCCTGCGCATTGCTGGAGACAAAACCGGCCATTACATAGACCTGAGCCGACTGCCTGGCTAAGGCTGCAGCAAAAGTTTGCTCTGAAGCAGGAATATCAGCCACAGCATTTAAGTAATCGCCTTGGCTTTTTACTAAAGCCACAGAGTCCAGCAGTATTACATTGACCTGACGGGATTGAAACAGAGCCGTCATCAGGCAGACGCTGAACTGCTCGCCCATACCTAAAATTTGCGCCTTGATATGATCAGGGCAATAACTCAATAAGCTGATGCCCTGTAAACGTTCAGTCAGCTTTTGCTCCTGCTCGTCTGCCAGTTGCTGCACTGCTTTTAACTGGTCAGCATTAACCCGAAGCGAAGCTTCAGCAATAAGCTGCGCCAGTCGCTGCTTCCACTGCATCAGCAGCGGCTGATAGTCCGAACCTAAAAAGGCCAGATCTGTTAATTCCACCAGTAAGTTGGTGACGCCCTGAGGCGCAGACAACACCAAGCCTATGCTTTGATTGCCAATTTGTTGTTGCACTATATCCGCCACCTCGAGGAAGCGGGTTACCGACGCCAGAGACGAACCACCAAACTTAAGCACCCTCATGTTTTACTCCTTGCTAAACGAAAAAGGCCCGTGACGGGGAGGTCACGGGCCTTTTTGAAAACAATACGCCGCCGACCTCCTACCCCGCAGGGTTGGTGGTAATAATAATGGTGAGTGTATTGCGGATTTGTGTCTTTTTCATACTGTCTATATGCTCAAAATTTTAGACGTCTGTCAATCTAAATGTTTAGATTATTCTAAATTTAACGCGCTGTCAGATTGTCTTCAGCAGAAATTCTGTTTCACCGGCACTAAAGGCAACCACCCTGTTGCGGCCCTCCCGCTTGGCGTTATAAAGCGCCATATCGGCCTGACCTATCAGCATTTCATGTGCACGCTCACCTGTAACATCCAATTGAGCAACCCCTACGCTAATGGAGGTTTGTATAGACTGCTCATGGAATGTGACAGCTGTGCTGTTGACTGCCTGACAAATACGTTCAGCGACTTCCAGCGCGCCGGCCAGCGCTGTATTAGTCAGTACTATGCCAAACTCTTCGCCACCGTAACGACCAAACCAGTCAGTATCACGCAATAAACCCCGAACCCGTGCCGTTAATTCAATCAGCACACAATCACCGCCCAAATGGCCATACTGATCATTCAGTTGCTTAAATTTATCTAAATCAAACAATAACAAGGACAGAGGTTGGTTGTAACGCTGGGCCCTTTGCACTTCCAGCTTCAGTTGCTCTTCCCAATAACGCCGGTTTAACGCCTGGGTTAACCCATCAATGCGGTTACTATGTTCCAGTTTCTGCAAGGTGCTTTGTAAGTGCTGCTGATAGACAAAAGCATCGGTGGCATCTTCTATCAGCAAACAAACATAACGACGACCGGCAGGATCTTTAAGCGGCAACATAGTACAGTTTTGCGCCATATACTGACTGGAACTGGTGACAGGCCTCAGATGCGGCAACTTAATCACATACTGACGCTGCTCCCAGCTACTGAATGAAGGACTTTGTAATTCAAGTACAGAAGCAAATTTACGTCTGAGCCAGGCTTCAGGCACGTCAGTAAACACTTTGAACAAATTTTTTCCTTTTGCCTCAACAAGCTGTACTGAACTATGACGCTGTAAAAAGGTATTCAGATACACCAGTTGAAATTCTTCATCTACCACCAACACGCCACTGTTGAGTTGCTCCAGTATCGGGCCGGTTAACCAGTCTTCTGACATCAATATTCTTCCACTATCCGATCCAAAATTTGCTGGATATTTAACACAGCTTCACCAGGGATCAACAACAACATATCGCAGTTAAAGGAATGATCAATTAACTGGTAACTAATATCTACTTTAAGCGCCAACTCCCAATGGCAGGCTGTTTCAACCAAGGCTTCTGTGACGTTATTCTGTCGGGACGATAACACCCTCGGCGCACTGTACGACAAACTATTGTCAATTTGCTCAGCCAGACCATTTAAAAAAGTAGTGGTTAAAATAGAGCTTATATCCGTCAGCATCTCAAGCTCGGACGCACTGTCGGTGTCATAGCCTAATAAAGCTGCAATTCGATGGGCATTATCAAGCTGGTATAACACTATAGCTTCGCCACGCAAGCCATCATTGCCCAGGAACCCCTGGCTAACCAGAGCAGCGTCAGTGCTGCTGTACTGAGCTTCAAACTGGGCTGGAATTTGCGCAGAGTTCACCAGCTCAATGGCTGGTACCTGCAAATGTACAAAGGTATTTAAAAAGCGGGCAAGTTTGTCGCTGGCGAGGCCCATAGCAACATTCATCAGCTCCTGCAAACAATCCCTTTGTTCTTCAGAGAATACTGTACTCATATCAGGCCATATTGTTTCAAAATAACGACAAGTTTTTCTGGATTGACAGGTTTGTGGACAAAAGCCAGAGCGCCCAGCTCTGTGACTCGTTTTTGCATTTCAGGCTGGATGTCCGCAGAAATGACAATCACAAAACAGTCCAGTCCATCCTGTTTTATTGCCTCAAGCACGCCTATACCGTCCAGCTCGGGCATGGTGAGATCTAAAAATACTAAACCAATTTCCTGACTACGCAAAATAGCCAAAGCTTCCACGCCATTACCGGCAGTGAGGATATCGGCATCAAAAGACTCAGGTAAGGATTTACGCACTTGTTTTCGTGCAAGTAAGGAGTCGTCACAAATTAATACAGGTAACGCCATTAAAACAGCCTCTTTATTATTGCTTTATTTGTTTTCACGAAGATGCGTACAGTTCAAATAGTGGACACCGATACCATACTGAAAGATGTTGCAATTTAACACCATTAAATGCTGTTTTTGCTGCAATCTGACAATTTATAGCAGCCATATTGCTAAAGCTGCTCTTGTTGCCTAGTCTCTAAGTTATTTATTACATATAGTATTTTCATTTAAACAGATCTTCTATAAGTTAGTGTTTTAGGGTGATTCATTATTAAGCCGAACCAAACAAGGTTGTTTCATGCAGCAGAAAAGTTTATCGCGTAAGCTGCTGACTAAAGTCTTGTCAGTGTATTTTATCCTGACCTTTGTGGTGACTTTAGGCCAGATTGTTGCCGAGTACTTCAACACCAAAGATCATATCAATGGTGAGTTAGCGACGTTACAGCAAACCTTTTCCGGCAGTCTGACCCGTGCAATTTGGGAGTTAAATACCCAACAAGCGCTGATCATTGCAGATGGTTTGCTGGCTATCCCAGCTATTGAAGGCATTATTGTACGGGATGATAGTGGCGCTGTTATTACACAATTAGGTCGTTATATTGATATTAGTGAACGTTACAGCAATCAGTTGGTACAAGAAGGCATTCGGCTAACAGAACAAAACTCCGGCTTGTTTGGTTACACTTTCCCGCTTATTTTTGAATTCTCTGGCCGCGCAACTCAGGTCGGTGATGTCACGCTGTTTTCCAGCCGCGCCGTAGTGCTGGACCGGATTAAAATTGGTATTTATTTCCTGGTCGGTAACGCTGTATTAAAGACCACTTTTTTAATTATCCTGTTTTTACTGGCCTTCCGCAGTCAACTGACCTTACCGCTGAGTGAACTAACTCAACAAATTGAAGATTTGGAGCTTGATCATCTGGAAGGCACTAAAGTTGAAGTGCGCCACGATGAAGCCAATGAGCTCAGTGTCATGGCCGATGCCTTTAACCGCCTGATCGCTCGTGTACAGGATTACAAAGTTCAGCTGGAAAGCACCCAGAAGCAGCTGCTGCATTCAAATGAAAAACTCGATCAGCACAATTTATTACTGGAACAGGAAGTTGCGAGAAAAACCTCAGGCCTAAGTCAGGCGATGATGGATTTACAACAACAAAAACAAGAGCTTGAAGTAAAACAGCAGGCGTTACGTGAAGAAATAGAACGTCGCCGCCACAGTGAAGAAGCATTACGTGGCAAACAAAGTGAGCTGGAAAAAACCGTTGATGATTTAAAACAGGCGCAGGACCGTTTAGTACAGTCAGAAAAAATGGCTGCTTTAGGTGGTTTTGTCGCTGGTATTACGCATGAAGTGAATACTCCGGTAGGTATTGGCGTCACAGCAACCAGCTTTTTAGCAGAGAAGCTGGCAGCGCTGGACCTGGCTTACAAAGACAAAACCTTGTCTCCCAAAGTGCTGGAGCATTTTATTGAAGAAGCCAAACAAAGCACCTCTTTGCTACAGTCCAACCTGACGCGCGCTTCAGAGCTGATTGCCAGCTTTAAACAAATTGCCGTCGATCAGACCAGTGATGCAATTCGCACTATTAATCTGGCCGAATACCTGCACGAAGTGATCCGCTCTTTGCAGCCAAACTTTAAAAAGACCCGCCATCATATTGATGTGAATTGTCCGGAAAGTCTGATGCTGAGTTGCCCTGCCGGTGCCATATCACAGATTTTTACCAACCTTTTAATGAATTCTCTCATTCATGGTTTTGAAGAGCTGGAAGAAGGTTATATCCGCATCACAGTACTGGATGAAGGTCAGATGGTTGATATTACTTATTCCGACAATGGCCGCGGCTTGACTCAGGAACAACTGGAAAAGCTGTTTCATCCGTTTTTCACCACAAAACGTGATCAGGGCGGCAGCGGTTTAGGTACTCATATTACCTATAATCTGGTACGTCAAACGCTGGGTGGTTCAATTCAGGTCAGTAGCGAACCAGGCCATGGCCTGAGTTACCATATTCGTTTCCCGAAAAACTTAAAACGTAATTCCTGAATCCAAACAACCAAAGTGCAGTGATCTGCACTTTGGTTTTTTCCGCTGAAAAACTCTAAATCCTGCAGTTGAACTCTGTATACTAAGCCGCATTTCTCATCCCAAGAGTACTTACTTATGTGGTTTAAAAATTTACGTTTATATCAGGTCACCGAAAACTTAAACACCGACCAGGATCAATTAGAGCAGGCCTTAGCTGCATTCAAATTCACCCCTTGCACCTCGCAGGAAGCCATTAAAATGGGCTTCACCAGCCCTTTGCATCCGAGCCTGAAGCAATATTGCCACCAGACCAATGACGTGATGTTATTTGCAGTAAAACGTCAGGAGAAAGTGCTGCCGGGTTCAGTGGTCAATGAAGAACTGGCACCCAAAATTGACGCGATGGAGCAGGAAAAAGGCCGTCCTTTAAGCCGCAAAGAAAAGCAGGCGTTAAAAGAAGAACTGATCCAGACTTTGCTACCACGCGCTTTCAGCAAATCCAGCGTCACCACAGCCTTGTATGACAAACAACAAGGCTGGTTACTGGTGGATACCAGCAGCGCCAGCAGAGCAGAAGAATTACTGGCTTTGCTGCGTAAAGCTTTTGGCTCTTTACCTGCGATGCCGCTGTTGGACAACCACCAGCTCAATCAACAGCTGCATTTCTGGTTACAAGGCAAAGAACTACCGGAAGGCTTCCAATTAGGGGCTGAAGCTGAATTAAAAGCTCCGGATGAAGAAGGTGCTAAAGTGCGCTTTATCAACCACTTGTTAAGTGCAGATGAAGTGCAAAGCCATTTACAGGACAAACTGGTGACTAAGCTGGCCTTAGAGCAGGATGAAAAAGTGACCTTTTTAATTTGCGAAGATGGCAGTATCAAACGGCTGAAATTCCATGACTTGTTGTCTGGTTCCAATGAAGAAATGGGCTGGGATGATGTGATAGGTCGGTTAGATGCTGATTTATTGCTGATGACAGACGCATTACGTCATGCTCTGTTGCCACTCAAAGCCAATATCGCCGTGCAATAAAACCAGAAACTAAAAAGCCCTGCAGTGCTGCAGGGCTTGCTCCGGTGAGAATGAGTTAACTGAATAAAGCTCTTACTTCCTGAGAAATCAGACGTACTTCAGCAATATCCATAAAGTTCGCGTCCGGCACTATATTGCGATCGATATAAGGTTGAAACGCCTGCAAACGAGCAGCACCTTCCAGTGGACTCTGCACCAGCGCCCCCAAGCGGATAAAGTCAATATAACTCACCTGTTCAGGCTGATAAGAAGGACTATTCCAGTTCAGCACTATTTGCACATAAGTATCCGAAAAATCCCATGCCCGCATAATGCTGGAGCCTATCTGGCCAGACAAAGTGCTGATAGCATTTTCTAAAAACTCCGGATCACCAAACACAGTCTGATAACGCTCAGCTTCAGTTAAAATAGGTAGGGCACCTATTAAATGCATTAAACCAGCCAGCGTCATCACATCCAGATTAAGATTGCAGTGCTTATTATCTGCTATATACAGCTTTAAACAGGCCAGCGCTATACTGGTAACATTCACGCTGTCGCGCCATACCAAAGCCATTCTTTCTCTGATTTGCTCATGTTGTGAAACAAAAAGCTGCTCCATCGCCATAGCTGTAGCAATATTTTTCACCTGACTTAAACCAATACGGGTAATGGCCTGATTCAGTGAATTCACCTTAATTGAACGCCCCATAAAAGCACTGTTGGCGACCTTAATCATGCGGGCAGCCAAAGCAGGATCCTGAGCTATGACATCTGTCATCATCATCAGGTTACTGTCCGGGTCATCTGCTGTTTTCCGCACCCGAATAGCCATTTCAGGTAATGTAGGTAAGACCAGCATATCTGTGCGGATCTTTTCAACCAATATGGTTAATAAGGCATTTTCAGCCGACATAACAAGGTTCCTTACAACAATAAATTTCAGACAATCAGCGCCCAATGCTAACTCAAATTCGCCACAAAAAAGTGCTCATGCTACAAGTTTAGGCCTGAACTGTCATGCGGGTACGGTTAATAACGACAGCTTATGTTTTAACTGCTGTAAGGCGGCTTCGCTATACACTTTAGCCGGAGCCTTCCCCCACACCGGAGCTGGCCAGGCGATATCGTTTTCGTAACGCACTATATGATGCACATGTAATTGCGGTACCATATTCCCAAGGGCAGCCACGTTCAGTTTTTTGGCATTAAACTCTGCTTTCAAAAATTCAGATAAAAAAGCACTTTCCCGCCACAACTGCCCCTGCTCATCTTGCGTTAAATCAATAATTTCTACCATAGCAACACGGCGGGGAACCAGAATAAACCAAGGATAGTTTGCATCATTTTGCACCCGCAACTGACACAGCGGCCAGTCAGCTAACCACAAGCTATCCCGCTCAATCTCAGGCGCCAGTTCAAACACATTATTGCTCACTCGTTGTCTCCTGTTCCGTATATTGATCTGCCGCTACTAAAGCGACAAATTCATCGACCAGGCATGTAGCCAGATCTATATCAGCATCTTGAGCTGCCAACTCCAGCCTCGACATCAATTCGGTTAACTCTGGATAGCCCATGCTGCCTGCGCTGCCCTTTACGCTGTGCGCCTCATACTGCAAGTGATGCCAGTTTGCTGTCGCTAACCAAAGTTGAAAATCATGCAGCAAGGCTGGCAGCCCCTGCCTAAAGTCTTGTTTGAGCTGCAAAATGACAGGATCGGATGCTAATTGAGCAGCCAATTGTTCATCCAGCGTTGTGCTGGTTTGACAGAACTTTTGTATCACAGCTAAGAAGTCTTTTTGCACTATAGGTTTGGATAAAACAGCCTGACAGCCAGCTTTCAGATAACGGCTTTGATCTTCACTCATCACGTTGGCGGTTAAAGCGACAATAGGTAAGTCCATGCCGGCATGCCGGATCAACGCCGTTGCTTCTTCCCCCCCCATTTCCGGCATTTGCATATCCATCAATACCAGATCAAAACTCTCCAGTAATACCCGCTCTACTGCTTTGTGACCATTTTCTACAATCACAGCCTGAATACCCAACTTTTGCAGCAGTACCTGGATAAGCAACTGGTTGTCAGGGTTATCCTCAGCCACCAATAATTTAAGCCGGTGATAATCTGTGGGGACTTCCACAGTCATAACTTCCTGCACAGAACGCTGATAACTGTTCACCAGACTAATATGTTGATGCTCACAATTCATCACAATTTCAAAGCAACTGCCAATGCCTTTGACACTATCCACCTGAATATCGCCCTGCATCTGTTCCATCAGCTTTTTCGAAATACAAAGGCCAAGTCCTGAACCACCAAAATTGCGGGTGACTGCGGCATCAGCCTGAACAAAAGGTTGAAACAGTTTACCTAACTCCGCTGCTGTAATACCTATACCGGTATCCTTGATTTTGATCCTCAGCACTTCTTCCGGTGTTTGGTAGGAAACATGAATCACCACCTTGCCTTTTTGAGTAAACTTGACAGCATTCGAGCTCAGATTCAGTAGCACCTGTCGGAAACGCAAGGTGTCTGTATAGATAAATTGCGGTAAAGGATAGTGTAATTCCAACAAACATTGCAGGCCTTTTTGTTCTGCCTGCTGCCGGGTTAGCTGATAAATATCATCCACTATCGCTAATAAATTCACTTGCTCGGTCAGCAGTTCCAACTTATCCGCTTCAATTTTTGATAAATCGAGAATATCGTTAATCAAAGCCAATAAATGATCACCGCTGCGCAGCACTCTGCGCAAATAATCAAGCTGGCGGTGTGGATCATTTTCCTGGATAGCCTGTTCGCTGAAACCAATAATAGCGGTTAACGGGGTGCGGATTTCGTGGCTCATATTGGCTAAAAACACACTTTTTAGCCGGTTGGCTTGCTCTGCCACTTCGCGGGCTAAAATCAACTGCTGATTGGCATACTCCAGCTGCTGATTGGCATTGGCTAAATCCTGAGTTCTGACTGCAACTTTGTCTTCCAACTGCAACTGATAAGCCCGCTCGCGCTCACGGTACACTCTCAGCTGGCGAACCATTACATTAAAAGCAGCAAACATATCGCCTAACTCGTCCTGCTTTCTGACGGTTAATACAGTAGATAAGTCTCCACGCCCAACTGCAGTTTTGGCGACTGTGAGTTCCCGAATGGGCGTTAACACAAAACGGGCCAGCACCCAATAAATCAGCACAGGTAAACCTATACAGAACAAAATACAAAACAACGCAATTAATGATGGCTTATACGCCATACTTTTATCCAGCAATGCGGGTTGCACCCCAATGACCAACTGATAGGGGCCAGCCAAAGACACGCCCGTCACCAGCATAGGCTGGCCTAATAACAAGCTTGGAACAAACTCGTGCTGATCAACGCTGGCTTGAATCTCAGTAAAACTCACAGGCGAAAATGCGCTTCCCATCAATAAAGCATTTTCAGCGAAGGCTATTGTTGCAGCTTGACTGACGACTAAAGGCGCTCGCAGTTCACCACTTAACTGGCTGATACCACGCTGGAATAATTCGGGTTTGATTACCAGAACCACATAACCCCAAAGTCGCTTGATATCACCGGATGACTGCCCCGACAGATAGACTTTCTGCGCAACATAAAGATTAAGCTGATTTGAACCTTGCTCACTGGACAGAAAAAAGCCATTGTCATCCATCATCGACTGCAAAGCTGAAAAATACTGGTTTCGAAATCTGCTGGTTTCAGCCGCACTTTTTTGTACAGGTATAGTGAGCTGGTAATCGCCATTTAAGCGAATAAACTTAATGGCGCTGATGTCAGGATCCCGACTACGATAACGTTCAAATTCTGTAATCAAATCAGCGTCTAACCCAGGCTCGCCGGAAATAAAACGCTCAACCAGACGTTGGGTTGATAAGATCAGCAAACTTTGCTGATAAGAAGATAATTTCAGACGTATATTTTGTTGCGTTTGTACCAGCTCATTTTTGATCTGCAAAAACAGCTGTTGTTCGTAATAGCGCGCGCTGAAGTGATAGGACAAATACCCCATACATAACAAAGGCAGGACCAGAATAGGCAGCATGTAGACTACTAAAGTTTCACGTAACCTCATGAAGATCCTGATTTATACCCTAAAAGCGCCCTGTTCGATGCCAAAGCATAACCAGAGCGCCTTCGAACTACAAGACTAAGCTTTAAATAGCGTACGGATCCAACGCTCTTCGGTAATAAAGTTCCAGCTCCAGCTTTTCCATTGTGCTGACAATCCTTGAGCTACTATTTGATCTTCAGTTTTGCCAGCAGCTTTCAGCGCATTCACTTCAGCGAGAGTCTGTTCCATCATGCTTAAAAAGCGCTGTAAACCCGCTCTGTCCATTAAATCACCATGACCAGGGATTAACTTCGTTTTATCGTCGATTTGACTGAGCAGCAGTTTGACGTTGTTGATATAACCTGTCACCGAACCACCACTGTTTAGGTCTATAAAAGGAAAACGGTCCGCAAAGAATAAATCCCCTGTATGCAACACATTGGCATCTTTAAACCAAACGACCAAATCGCCATCGGTATGGCTGACGGGCATAGTTACCAGCTTTAGGTTTACGCCATTAAGGCTAAGCGTTTTTTCACCGACAAAAGTCTCTGTTGGTAAACCTGCCAGCGGGAATTTTGCGTCAGCTTTTAACCGGGTCAGCACATTAGTGTGTGCAATAATCTGAGCGCCTGAAGCTAAAGCTGCATTACCATTAACGTGATCGCCATGAAAATGGGTGTTGATCAACGTTTTAATCTGCACACCGGCTTGTTTGCGTTCAAGCTCGGCCTTGATTTGGGGAGCCATGTGTTCGTACTGCGAATCCACCACCAGCGCACCTTCCGGCCCCACTACAGCGGCCATATTACCGCCCGCCCCTTTAATCATATACAAATGTGGTGCTAATTCAGTGCTTGTGACCTGCACTTTATCCTCTGCAACTACAGCAGCGGATAAGATCAATGCCAATAAAACTGTAACTTTTTTCATACCTTCCCTTATGCAAAGAAAAATTTAGCAGTAAAAACTGCGGTTAACACCCAGACGCTCAAGGTCGTTTTGGCCAAACGACCAGTCACCAGACAAAGCACCGAATAGGTAATAAATCCCATGCCTATGCCATCAGCGATAGAAAACGTTAGCGGCATCATCACCAGAACTACGACTACTGGCACGGATTCGATCAAATCGTTCCACTCTACATGCTGCAAGCTGCTTAGCATTAAAGTTGCCACATAAAGTAAAGCGCCAGCTGTGGCATAAGCAGGCACCATAGCCGCCAGCGGAGATAACCAAAGTGCAGCTAAAAAGGCCAACCCGACTACAACAGCAGTTAAACCTGTGCGGCCACCTGCAGCAACTCCGGCCGTGCTTTCAACATAACTGGTAGTGGTGGACGTGCCCACTAAAGCACCAGCGATAGTCGCCGAACTGTCAGCCAATAAAGCGCCTTTTAAACGCGGGATTTCACCATTGGGTTTTAACAAACCAGCTCTTTGGCTAACCGCAACGAGAGTACCAGAGGTATCAAATAAATCTAAAAACAATAAACTTAAAATCACTGGCACCATAGCCCATTGCAGCACAGAGGCAAAATCCAGTTGTAAAAAAGTAGGAGCTAAAGAAGGCGGTATAGCGACAACACCAGTAAAGCTGGTGTCACCGCGCCACCAGGCGATAGCAGTGATCACTAAAATACTGATAAATACGGCAGCATGTTGTTTGCGATGCGCCAGTGCAAAAATCAGGAAAAAACCAGCTATGGCCAACAACACTTTAGGGTCATGCAAATCGCCCAGCGTCACCAGCGTGGCAGGGCTGGCCACTATGATATTGGCAGTTTTTAATGCAATCAGCGCCAGAAACATCCCGATACCAGCAGCTATACCCATCTTTAACGCGAAGGGAATACTCTGAATAATCCATTCCCGAATTTTGAAGATACTCAGCAGTAAAAACAAAACACCGGAGCAAAATACGGCGGCTAAAGCCGTCTGCCAGCTATGGCCTTGTTCCAGCACTATCACATAAGTAAAAAATGCGTTCAGCCCCATGCCTGGAGCTAAAGCTACAGGTAAATTAGCCAGCATACCCATAGCAATAGAGCCAAATGCTGCCGCCAGACAAGTCGCGACAAACACTGCGCCATGATCCATACCGGTTTGTGCCAGCATACTGGGGTTCACAAACAGGATATAACTCATCGCCATAAAGGTAGTAAGGCCCGCGATCAGCTCTTTTCTAATGTTGGTCTGGCGCGCCGTCAATTCAAAATAACGATCTATAAATTTCATCAGGTCCGATCCGTTTGTCAGATGCAGAAATGCAAAAACCCGAAGCATAGCCCCGGGCCTTTCAACAGCCAAGTAAATTCTGGCCTATAAACAATAATGAGCGGCCAAAGCTGCTACAGGCGAAGCAGAAGGCTTGCCATGTTGCCAGTCGCCGCCGTCTACCCCACTGCCGGCAATGTCGATGTGGCAATAAGGCAGCGGTTGTTCAGTGTTTAATGCGTGTTGATCCAAACCTGCAGCTGCCACTAAAAACGCCATAGGGAACTGATGACCACGTGGCGTCACTGAAGAAGGCGCGTTGTTACAACTTAATAAGTCATCGGCTGAACTGCGGCCTTTAATAAAGCTAAAGTCTTCACGGCGGCTGCGGGATATTTCACTCGGGTCGGCCCATAAATCCCCCACCATCGCCAAATCGGCAGATAAACCTATACGGCGGGCAGCACCGTTTTCAACCAGGGCACTGTATGGCCCAACGGCACGGGCCGCATGACCTGTTAAAGTGGCAATTGAATATAAGGTAGGATTGACCGCAGTTTTGGCATCTTCACGCAAATGCGATAATAAGTCCGCCAGTACCAAGCGACCTTCAGCATCCGTATTGCCTATACGTACCCGTACTCCCGCATGACTGGTAATAATTTCATCCGGCACAAAAGCGTCAGAACCTATGCTGTTGCGCACAGCGCCAATTTCAGCAATGATTTTTAACCCTTTAGGCTTAAGCAAAGCCACAGTTTTGATAAAACCAGCTACAGCTGCAGCGCCACCTTTATCACGACTCATACCTGCCATGCCGCCGCCGATTTTTAAGTCCGCACCACCAGTGTCATACACCAGGCCTTTACCGGCAAATAAAAGGGTTTGTTCAATATCACCTTCGCCCTGATACTCCAGACGGATCACTGCAGGTTTATGACGGTCAACTTGCAAAGAGCTGCGTGCTACAGCCATCAGTAGTGGATAATCTTTTTGCAGTGTATCGACTTTAGTTTCTACCGATACCTGTACATCAGTACCGGCAAAAGTTTCAACACAATAATCAGCGAAGCGGCGTGGCGCCATACGCTCAGGTTCAGTGCCGCATAAATCACGGGCGACACGTTTGCCTGCTTCAACGGCTTCCATATAACGAGCCTGATGTCCAGAGACTCCTATTACGCCAATCGCAATAACAGGTTCAATCACAGCTTCCCCTCTGGCTTCACGGCCCTCCAGCGGCTGCCATAACGCCTGACAAGCACCTAAATAAGCCACTTCAGCGGCATATTGATAAGCATCTGGATCCGGTGCTATCACATACAAAGCCGGAGATTTAGCACCAGCGGCTTTGGCCTGACTGATACCTTGTTTGGCGGCATCATAAAAACTGCGGACGTCATCGTAATCTCTGTCCAGTGGGCCAGTAGGTGAAAGTACCAGACGTTGACCAGGCGCTTTAGCAGATAACAGCAACACTGTTTCTTTACCTATACGGCTATCAATAGCGGCAGCAGTATTAATTTCAGACTGCAATTCAGTCACGGCAGTAAAATCGGACGCAACAATAATCAGAGCATCCCATTGGGAGTCATTCAGAGCAGCCTGAACAGAAGATACAGCGATAGCAAGCGGATAAGACATGAAGATGGCCTCAAAAGAATAATGAGCTGCATTATTAAGTACAGAGCACTTTGAGGCAATAGAACGAAAGGATGTGTGATTTAAACCCTGTAGCTAAAAACTGACAAGCCAGCTAAAGCTGGCTTGACGGACGTTGATAAAAACAAATTTGCACAGTATCAGATAATTTTATTCTGCTGCCATTCCTGTTCTTTTTTCATGCGTTGCTGACGTTTTTCACAAGGGGTATCGCAGTCACAGGCCTTTTCGATGCCTAAAGCACCCAAGCCACCACAGCTACCAGCTATGGTTTTACGTTGCACCATGTAGCCTATAGCCATAGCAGCGACTACAACTATCAGGATGATAAAAGTAAAAATAAAGACTTCCATAGCAACCTCATCAAACTTAGAAGCGTTGAACAACCAGTCTGCCTGCTTGCCCGTTACAGGTCGCTATTGTAACAAGTTTCAGCCACAATCCCTATGCAAAAACAAACTGCAGACAAATAAAAATGGGGTCCCAAGGACCCCATTTTTTAATTTGCTTTAGCTTAACCGCCGAAGTCATCCAACAGAATGTTGTCGTCCTCTACACCTAAGTCTTTCAGCATGTTGATCACCGCTTTGTTCATCATCGGTGGACCACACATATAAAACTCACAGTCTTCCGGAGCTTTGTGGTTTTTCAGGTAGTTTTCAAACAACACGTTGTGAATAAAACCCGTGTAACCAGTCCAGTTATCTTCCGGCTGTGGATCAGATAAGGCCACGTGCCACTTAAAGTTTTCGTTTTCAGCTTGCAGCATGTCGAAATCTTCAACATAAAACATTTCACGCTTAGAACGGGCACCGTACCAGAAGCTCATCTTACGTTTGGATTTCAGACGGCGTAACTGGTCGAAAATGTGTGAACGCATTGGGGCCATACCAGCACCACCACCTACGAATACCATTTCTGCTTCAGTTTGTTTCGCGAAGAATTCACCAAATGGACCAGAAATCGTTACTTTATCGCCGGCTTTTAAGCTCCAGATGTACGAAGACATTTTACCGCAAGGTAAGCTCAGGTTATTTGGTGGCGGAGACGCGATCCGCACGTTTAACATGATAATGCCTTCTTCTTCCGGATAGTTCGCCATAGAGTAAGCACGAATAGTTTCTTCGTCTACTTTGGACTCCAGCGTAAAGAACTTAAAGCGTTCCCAATCACCACGGTATTCAGCCGGAACATCAAAGTCGGCATACTTCACATGGTGCGCAGGAGCTTCAATCTGAATATAACCACCAGCACGGAAGGGTACTGATTCGCCATCAGGAATAGCCAGCTTCAATTCTTTGATAAAGGTTGCTTTGTTATCGTTAGAGATAACAGTACATTCCCATTTTTTAATACCAAAGATTTCCGGTTCAACTTCGATTTCCATGTCAGTTTTCACACTGACCTGACAAGCTAAACGACAACCTTCACGACGATCACCTTTAGTCAGATGGCCCATTTCCACAGGTAAAACGTCGCCGCCACCTGCATGAACATGAACACGGCACTGACCACAAGAACCACCGCCACCACAAGCTGACGACAGGAAAATACCTTTATCAGCTAAAGCGCCAAGTAATTTGCCGCCGGCTTTTGTTTGAATGGCTAACTTAGGGTCGCCATTCACTCCAATGGTAATGTCACCTGAAGACACCAGTTTGGCCTTAGCAGCTAAAATCATAACAACTAAAGCCAGAACCAGCAGGGTGAACATTCCAACGCCAAGATATATCTCTTGCATTGTTCTTTCCTTTTACAGCAATTGCTTACAGTGAAACGCCTGAGAAGGACATAAAGCCCAAGCCCATTAAACCAACCATGATAAAACGTGAACCTAAACCACGCACGCCAGCTGGCATGTCGGCATATTTCAGTTTTTCACTGACGGCGGCCATTAATGTGATAGCCAGAGTCCAGCCAATACCACTACCTAAACCAAAGACTACGCTTTCACCGAAGTTATAATCGCGCTCAACCATAAAGGCTACAGCACCAAAAATTGCGCAGTTTACGGTGATCAAAGGTAAGAAAATACCTAAAGCGTTGTACAAAGCAGGTACGTACTTGTCTAAGAACATCTCTACGATTTGTACTAAGGCTGCGATCACACCGATATAAGTGATAAAGCCCAGGAAACTTAAATCTGTGCCAGGAAAACCAGCCCACTCTAAAGCGCCAGGAGCCAACAGGTTGTGATAAACCAGGTTATTTACAGGCACAGACAAAGCTAAAACGAAAGTTACAGCTATACCTAAACTGAACGCCGTTTTCACTTGTTTTGACACTGCGATAAAAGTACACATACCGAGGAAAAAGGCTAACGCCAGGTTCTCGATAAAGACTGCACGAACAAATAAACTAATGTAGTGTTCCATTGATAGCCCCTTATGCCTTCTCAACTTGCTCTGGACGGAAGGTACGCAGTATCCAGATTAACAAGCCGATGATGATAAACGCACTTGGTGCAATCAACATCATACCCATAGGCTGATACCAGCCGCCGGCGCTGACTAATGGCAGTATTTCAACACCAAATAAAGTACCTGAACCAAACAGCTCACGGATAAACGCAACGATCAGCAACAACACTGTGTAGCCTAAACCGTTACCTATACCATCTAAAAAGCTCATTAATGGTGGGCTTTTCATCGCATAAGCTTCAGCACGACCCATTACGATACAGTTGGTAATAATCAAACCAACAAATACCGACAGCTCTTTGGCCACGTTGTAAGCAAAAGCTTTCAACACCTGATCCACCACTATAACCAGAGACGCGATGATGGTCATCTGAACTATGATACGAACGCTTGATGGAATATGGTTACGGATCATCGAGATAAACATGCTCGAGAACGCAGTAACCAAAGTCAGCGCTATACCCATAACTAAAGCTTTATCCAGCTTAGTGGTTACAGCCAACGCAGAACAAATACCTAAAACTTGTAATGCGATAGGGTTATTTGCAAAGACCGGTCCGAAGACAAGGCTTTTAATTTCTTTTGCACTAGCCATTGTTTAATGCTCCGTCGCGAACTTTGGTCAGGAAAGGTGCAAAACCTTTGGCTCCTGCCCAGAAATCGAAAGTATTCTGTACACCCTTGCTGGTTAAAGTAGCGCCAGACAAACCATCCACTTCATAAGCTGAAGTTGGATTCGCATTGCCAGGTTTCATCACTTTAATGGCCGGAGCGCCAGACTCGTCCAATAACTTTTTGCCAACAAATTGCTTAGTCCATTTCGGGTTCTGTACTTCACCACCTAAACCAGCAGTTTCGCCTTGTTCATAGTAGTTAATACCTTTAATGGTATTGCCATCGTTATCCAAAGCTAAAAACGCGTGCATAGTCGACCATAAGCCATATCCATGAACAGGTAAAACTATGGCTGATAATTTGCCTGACTCAACGCCTTCGTTGTAAGCGAAATACACGGGAGCTATGTTCGCACGACTCTTAATAGAAGCTTTATCGTCAGCACCTTCCAGCTTGATGCTGGTTTCTGGCGCTTTCATTGCTCTGCGGTAGTCGTAGCTTTCAGGGTCCATCTCAACGAACTCACCTGTATTCAGATCCACTAAACGTTCCTGAATATGTTTGGTATAGAGTTCTTTGATATTGCCTTCTGATAACAAACCCGTCACTGCCAGAACGTTTTTCTGAGAGTCTAACAGTTTGTTTTCAACTTGTTTTGGCCGCAACTGAACAGCAGCAGTCGCTACTAAAATTGCACACACTAAACATAAAGCAATGACCACAAAAAAGGTTTTGCCAATACTATCGTTATTACTAAACATTACGGGCAAGCCTCCGATTGATATTCGCCTGAGCCACCATATAGTCAAACAATGGTGCAAATAAGTTAGCGAACAGAATTGCTAACATCATACCTTCAGGGTAAGCAGGGTTCACCACACGGATCATCACCACCATAAAACCAATCAGGATACCGTACGCCCATTTGCCTGGATTTGTGAAAGATGCTGATACCGGATCAGTTGCCATAAAGAACATACCAATAGCAAAGCCACCTAACACAATATGCCAGTACCAAGGCATAGCAAACATAGCGTTCGTTTCTGAACCGATCATATTGAACATAGTGGCGAAAACAACAGTACCAACCATGACACCGGCCACAATGCGCCATGAAGCGATGCGGAAGTAAATTAAGGCTAAACCACCGATCATCAGAGCTAAGAAAGAGGTTTCACCTACTGAACCAGGGATAAAACCATAAAACGCATCCCACCACTGAGCATTGATTGACCAGTCAGACACTTCACCATTGACTGCCTTAGACAACCAGGTAGCGCCAGAAAAACCATCAGCCACTGTCCATACTTTGTCACCTGAAATCTGTGCCGGGTAAGCAAAGAACAGGAAAGCACGACCAGCTAACGCAGGGTTTAAGAAGTTACGGCCTGTACCACCAAAGACTTCTTTTGCAACAACCACACCAAAGGTAATACCTAAAGCAGCTTGCCACAGTGGAATAGAAGCAGGAAGAATTAAGGCGAACAGAATAGAAGTAACAAAGAAGCCTTCGTTGATTTCATGCTTACGCACAGAAGCAAACAACACTTCCCAGAAACCGCCAACAATAAAAACAGTGGCATAAATAGGCAGGAACCAGACGGCACCGTACCACATTTTGCTGCCCCAGCCCGATTCGGCACTCAATTCACCGCCCAGTAACTGGAACAAGCCAACTTGCCAGGTCTCAGGCATACCAAAACCAGCCTGCAGTGCGATAACCGCCTGATGACCGATATTGAACATACCAAAAAACAACGCAGGGAATAACATTAACCAGACAAAAATCATAATACGTTTCAGATCGATACTGTCACGCACATGAGTACCCGCTTTGGTCACCAGACCAGGGGTATAGAAAATTGTTGCAGCAGCTTCATATAAAGCATACCACTTTTCGTATTTTCCGCCTTTCTCGAACTGCGGCTCAATACTTTCTAAAAAATGCTTTAAACCCATTTTTAGCCTTCCTTCTGGATAGTCGTCAGGCAATCACGCAATGCTATGCCGTAGTCATATTTACCAGGGCATACAAAGGTAGATAACGCCAAATCTTCTTCATCCAGCTCTAAACAACCTAAAGAGACCGCGCCATCTGTATCACCAACCAACAGGTCACGTAATAACAGAGTTGGCAGAATATCCAACGGCATCACACGTTCATAGTTACCGATTGGTACCATGGCACGTGACGAACCATTGGTGGTGGTGGTCATATTAAACAGGCGTTTAGGATTTAAGTGAGCTAAGTAAGCGCGGGTCACAGAGAATTTGTCAGAACCAGGCATAGCCCAGCCTAAAAACTCTTTGTCATAACCTTCTGCCAGCACAGAAATCTGGTTGTGGAAACGTCCCAGATAGCCATGAACACCACCTGCAGCGGCGCCTGATAATACAGAACCAGAAATGATACGGTTCTGACCATCCTGCAGCTCACCTGCAGTCAGCTCAGCAATAGAAGCACCCAACACTGTTTTCACTAAACGTGGATTTTTCACTACAGGACCGGCTAAAGAGATCACACGCTCTGAATTCAGTTGACCTGAAGTGAAGAGTGCGCCGATCGCAATCACGTCCTGATAGTTGATATGCCAAACCACTTTTTTGATGCTGACAGGGTCGAGGAAATGGATATGAGTGCCAGGTAAACCAGCTGGGTGTGGACCGTCAAACTCTTCAACCTGCACAGCAGGAACTGAAGGCACTGACGCACCTGCTTTTTTACACAGATAAACTTTGTCAGACAAACGGGATAACACTGTTAAACCATTGCTGAAGTCTGCACTGCGTTGTGCTATTACTACAGTCGGATCAGCAGCCAATGGATTGGTATCCATAGCCGTGACGAAAATAGCGCGAGCAAGGCTGTCAACAGCTGGTGAAGTGCTGAATGGTCTGGTGCGTAAAGCAGTCCACAAACCTGAACCTGTTAAGTTCTTCTTCACTTGTTCAACAGTTAACGAAGCAAGTTCTGCAGGGGTGAAGGAATCAAAAGCGACGGATTCGTCACCTTCAGCTTCAATCACAACAGACTGCAACACACGCTTAGCACCGCGGTTGATTTCTTTGACTGTACCGGCAACAGACGCCGTGAAAAATACGCCTGGATTCTTTTTGTCTTCAAAAAGAGCCTGACCTTTTTTCACACGGTCCCCAACCTCTACCAGCATTGTAGGACGCATACCGACGTACTCTTCGCCTAGTACAGCAACGTGTTTGATGGACGGGCCATCATGTATGTCTTGTTTGGGACTGCCCGAAAGGGGAATGTCCAATCCTTTTTTGATTTTTATCATACGTACTTGCACTTTTAACGGGAAGAAACAGGGCCTGGTTTATCGGCTGCTCGCCGCGCGTAGCATCCGGGACCTCAACAGCCTAACCTCTGTTGCAGGTGGCGGACACACGTACCAAAGTCGCGGATTCTAGCACTAAACATAAGTGCTATCTATGTTAATCAACAAAATTATCCGGCATTTCAGCCGACTTGAGCTCAGTGTAGACAAGATTTTTAACTTTGCCTTTCGCTCTGCTGTCAATGCTTTCAAATTCAGTTAAATGGACCAAAAACCAAAGGTTCATTAAAAAAAAGCCGCATGAAGCGGCTTTTCAAAGTTACTGCACCAGATTTTTCAGCGGCAATAAGGCCGGCACATCGGCGTCGTAATCGACATGGCTGTAGCCAAAACCGAATAAGCGCAGGAATTCATTGTGATAGCCTTTGTAATCGGTCAGCTCATCAATGTTTTCTGTGGTCACCTGACCCCATAAATCTTTGACTGCAGACTGGATATGATCAGACAATTCTTTGCCATCCATGCGCAGGCGACCGCCTTCATCTAAAGTGCGGCTGTTGTTGTAAAGCGCTTGCTGGAACAAACCATAAATCTGTTCGATACAACCTTCATGGGTGCCTTCTTCTTTCATCACACGGTATAACAAGGAGATATACAGCGGCATAATAGGAATAGCAGAACTGGCTTGTGTCACTAAAGCTTTTAATGAAGCTACATAAGCATGGCCTGCAACTGAATCCAGTTTTTGTGTGATCGCAGTAGCTGCACGGTCTAAATCTTCTTTGGCTTTGCCGATAGTAGCTTTGCCGTAGATAGGCCAGGTCAGCTCTTTACCAATGTAAGTGTAAGCAACGGTCTGGCAACCTTCAGCTAAAACACCAGCTGCATGCAGCTGATCTAACCAGCGTTCCCAGTCTTCCCCACCCATGACTTTTACTGTGTTAAAGATTTCCTCATCAGATGCTGGTTCAACAGAAACACTTTCAATTTCACGTTTGCTGGTGTTTAAGGTCTTGGCTGTATAAGCCTGAGCTATTGGCTTTAATACGGAGCTGTACACTTCGCCAGTCACCGGATCTTTACGACGCGGTGCAGCCAGGCTGTAGACCACTAAATCAATTTTGCCCATTTCACGACGGATTAAATCAATTGCCTGGGATTTTAATTCGTCGGTAAAGGCATCACCGTTCAGGTGTTTGTTCCATAAGCCTTCAGCCGCTGCAGCCTGTTCAAAAGCCACAGTGTTGTACCAGCCAGCAGAAGCTGTTTTGCCTTCGGTAGGTTCTTTTTCAAAAAAGATACCTAAGGTTTTAGCGCCTGAAGCAAAAGCTGAAGTAATACGGGAAGCCAGGCCATAACCCGTTGAAGCACCTATGACTAATACATTTTTTGGACCACCGGCCACAGGGCCTTTGGCTTTGACATAATCAATTTGTTCTTGCACATGAGCAGCACAACCGACCGGATGCGCGTTAGTGCAGATAAAACCACGAATTTTAGGTTGGATAACCATAACAAAACCTATTGTTGGTTGAAAATTGTCAGCTAGTTTAAGCCGTTAGCTTAAAAAACAGGTCTGATCAGCAAAAATAGCAGCATTGTGGATTCAAAAACAAGAACTTAGTCACATCTGCAGCTGGATGAAAAACACAAAATAAATCAGAGGATAAAGTCAAAGCGTCTCACGACGCTTTGACTAAGTAGGATCTCAGGACTCTGGCAAAGCAGTTTTTTCTCTTTTACTGCCACCAAAACATTTAGGCGAAGCCGGTGGTTTTTCGGCGTAATACTCGTACCATTCACCCGGCGTATAGGTATGCAAGGCTAAAGCATGAATTTTTTCGGCTAACTCCTCAGCCACTATTGCATTGACTGCTCTGTGGCGGTTTAACAATCTCATGCCATCAAAGGCATTTGTCACTATCACGACTTTAAAATGTGACTCCGAACCCGGTGCCACACTGTGCATATGGCTTTCATTGACCACGTCAAGGAACACAGGATCAAATGCGCTCAATAACTTCTGTTCTATTGCGGTATGAACCAACATAGCTGAACCCCTTTATTGCTCCCTCACCTCTACTCTAGTTAAGGCATTACACCTTGTCAGCCCGCTTTTTTGCAAAAGTGAAGGAAAATCCGCTAAGCGACTGCTGCCATAGAGAAAATATAATTAAGTTGTTTTTTGCTTGATTTCACGGAAAGTCAGGTTTATGCGACCTTCTGTGGCTGCGGCCATTTTTGGTACTCTGTGCTGCCAATACTGCTGACATTGACCTGCCATTAGCAACAATGAACCGTGCCCAAGCTCCAGCTTCAACTGTGTCCCTAAGTTCTTGTGTTTTAAGTCAAAAAACCTCTGCTGCCCCAAGCTTAACGAGGCTATCTGAGGATTATTTCCAAGTTCAGGCTCATCATCACTATGCCAACCCATATGCTGCTGACCATCAGAGTACCAGTTTAGCAATACCGAATTAAAGCGAGTCTGACATAGCTGATTCACCCAGTCAGTAAGTTGACTGACCAACGGATGCCAGGGTTCTGGCTCAAATAATACGCCCGAATATTTGTAACTGCAGTGCGGATCGCCCATCCACACCTGCTGCCTTGGAATAAGCACGGCTTTGCCAAAGATTTTTATTGCGGGCTGCTGCCAGTTTAATTGCTGCGCCAATTGCTGATAACAACGCTCTGCCTGCTCTGGCGACAGCCACTTTGGCCAAAATAACAACTCTGCTTGCGGTAATACAAAGTGTTGCAACGATCCATGGTTGTCGCTCTGGTGTGCACGTGTCAAAATACAACCTTCTCTTCTTTAAGTTGAATGGCATGAATACTATTTTTACCGTCGCTGACAAGCAACTGCAGTTGGACAGATTACCACTGGGGCAAAGCAATCGCAGCTTACAAGCCTGGGATGCGGCCGATGAATTGCTGTTGCAACAAGCCTTACCTTTGCTCAATGAACGTGCTGATTTAAAAGTGGTAGTGATGCACGATTTGTTTGGCGCTTTGTCCTGTGCTTTGGGTGACTACCCGCACATTCAGCAAAACGATTCGGTATTAAGCCAGCAAGCGACAGTGCACAACAGACAACAAAACGGCTTGTCTGCCGATGCAGTCAGCTTTCTGGACAGTGTGACTGCTTTGCCCGCTGATGTGGATCTGGTACTACTAAAAGTACCTAATAATCATGGTTACCTGCGTTATATGTTACAGCAATTGAGTCAGGTCGTTCGGCCAGACACTATTATTATTGCAGCAGCTAAAGCCAAAGATATTCATAAAAACTTACTGGCTATTTTTGAGCAGGAATTAGGAGCAACTCAGGCTTCGCTTGCTCAGAAAAAATGCCGGACTATTCATTGTATTCCTCGCGGTGAAGCTCGTGCTTTTACTTACCCTATTCAATGGGAATTACCTGATTATCAGCTGACACTAGTCAATCACGCCAATGTGTTTGCGAAAGAGCAACTGGATATAGGCGCGCGTTTCCTGATGGAACATTTACCAGTACTGGATGCAGGCTCTCTAGTAGCCGATTTAGGCTGCGGCAATGGTGTGCTTGGCGTTGCCTTATTAAAACAACAGCCTGAAGCTAAAGTGATTTTTACCGATGACTCCTATATGGCTGTGGCATCATCAAAAGCTTCAGTTGAGGCCAACATACCTGAACTATTGTCTCAGGCCGAGTTCAGAACAGACGACTGTTTAGCCAGCCAGGCCGATCAGAGTCTGGATTATGTGATTTGTAATCCACCTTTCCATCAGCAGCAGGCCGTGACAGAACATATTGCATGGCAGATGTTTAACGACGCCAAACGTTGCTTAAAGGCCGGTGGTAAATTACGTATTGTGGCCAACAGACATTTGCCTTATTACGAAAAAATGACGGTACTGCTGGGCGGATGTCGCCATATAGCCAGCAACAATAAATTTGTGATCCTCGAATCAACCAAAAGGAAATAACTATGTCCTCTGTTTTGCGACCAGTTTTAGTGGCTTTCAGTCTGGCTCTTGCCGCCTGTAGCAGCACTTCATCGTCTTTTTTAGTCACGCCCCAGGTATTCTGGAATCAAAGCAAAGCGCTGTCAGGTGCAGAGTTTGTGTTGACCGTGGTGGATCAGCGCCCCTCTGATCAAACCTTATTTTTGCGTAAAGGCACAGCAGTCACCAGCCTGCCGACCAGCAATAATCTGGCGCAGCAACTGGAGTCCACCTTAACGGATGCAATGACAGCGCAAGGTGCTAAATTAACCTCCAGCAGCGTGACCACTATGACGGTTCAAATTCTGAAGTTATCTGCAGATGCCGATCAACGCACAGTAGAGCATCTGGTGAAAAACGATGTCGAACTACGTATTGAGATCCAAAACAGCCATGGTTCTTTTGATAAAGTCTATGCAGGCAAAAGTAGCTTCTCGGGCCCATTTAAGCTGGACAACGCCGCGGCCGAAGTGAAATTACGGGTTTTAACGGAACAAGTGCTGGCTGAGTTACTGAACGACAGCAGCTGGCACTCTTACGTGAAGGGCTAAGTGATGCGTCTGATTACTTTAGTACTGATCACACTGTTTTCAGTCTCTGCGGTGGCGGCGGTCGACATGACCAAGCCTACAGGCAAATATGTGCAGCAAAACAACTTGTTTCCGAAAGTAAAGCTGGTCACGTCAGTGGGCGATATCATCGTCGAACTGGACAGAATCAAAGCACCTCTGGCCGTGAATAACTTTTTAAGCTACGTCAATATCAAAGCCTATGACAACACAGTGTTTCATCGGCTGGAGCCTGAATTTGTGGTGCAAGGTGGTGGTTATAAAGCTGATATGGCGCCAGTGGATGAATTTCCGGCTGTGTTTAATGAATCAGGGAATGGTGTAAAAAATCAGTTTGGCAGTATTGCTATGGCTCGTAACAACGATCCGCACAGCGCCACCAGTCAATTCTTTTTTAATCTGAATGATAATTCAAGTTTGGATCCAGGCAAAAACTGGGGTTATACGGTTTTTGGCCAAATCCAGGATGGCTTTGAAGTACTTGAAAAAATGAAGCTGCTGGAAACCCATACTGATGAAACCACAGGCTGGCAAAATGTGCCTAAACAGCCAATCATCTTAAAACAAGTGATTTTACAGCCAGAACAATAAAGCCCGACTATACTTGCCCTGAGCGCACAGAGCTGGCGTGGTGCCAGCTCTGACAGGGATCAGACCTATGTTAGAGCCCTTTATTGAACAAAAATCACGACAGTTGATTTTCTACCTTTCCCGCTTCCTGCGTGGCCGTCTGCCGCACAGAGAGTTACATCTATTTGTCTGGGATACGCTGGAGGAATGGTCTCAGTTTCGGGTCAGAAGCTGGCGACCTGAAACCTTGCGTGAGCAGGTGTTCTGGCATTTGCTGTATCAGATTGAATACTGGTCTGAGCCTGAACTGAAACAAAACACCGAAGTACGCCGCGATTTGCAGTATTGCCTGAGCTTTTTGCATGGTTATGGCCAACTGCCTTGCTATTGCGTGGGGGTAAGGCCTTGATCTAATTTATTGAAGCTGTAAGCTGGTTTCATGTTTTTCTGCACGGACTACCGTCTTGTCTGCTATTGCTGCTTTTTTTTCCTCCTTACAACTTTATTGCCAGCGCCGGGTTCTAACCATTTTTATTATGGGTTTTTCCAGTGGTTTGCCGTTAATGCTGGTGTTTGGGGTATTGTCATTCTGGCTCAGGGAAGCTGGAGTATCACGGGAGCAAATAGGTTATTTCAGCTGGGTGATTATGGTCTATGCCATTAAATTTATCTGGTCACCGCTGATAGACCATTTAAGCTTACCCGGATTAAAACGATGGTTAGGTCGCCGCCGCAGCTGGTTGATAGTGTCGCAAAGCCTGGTCATTCTGGCTGTACTTTTGATGGCAAGTATGGACCCGCAAACAGAATTGAAATGGATGGCACTCTGTGCTGTCTTGCTTGCTATCGCTTCATCCACGCAGGACATCACTATAGATGCCTATCGTATAGAAGCGGCGCCTGAGCGTTTGCAAGCGGTGCTCGCTGCGGCTTATCTGGCAGGCTACCGCCTTGCCATGATCTTCTCATCAGCTGGTACTTTATGGATAGCGGCGTTATTCAGCAGCACTGAGACTGGTTATGATCTAAAAGCCTGGCAGTCCACTTATCTGGTGATGGCTGGCTGTATGGCCTTAGGTTTACTCACGACCTTGCTCTCTCCTGAGCCTGTTGTTGAAGATCAGCTTAAGATTAGCCCTGCCCATAGCTCTGTCAGCCAAAAGTTGATGAACTGGCTAAAAGTTGCAGTGGTTGGCCCCTTTGTTGATTTTTTTTCCCGCCATGGTCTGAATGCTTTATTGATTTTAAGTTTAATCGCCTGTTATCGCGTATCTGATGTCGTAATGGGAGTGATGGCGAATGTGTTTTATGTTGATATGGGATTCAGTAAAGAAGAAGTGGCCAGCGTGTCGAAAATCTTTGGCGTGCTGATGACCCTGCTTGGAGCTGCCTTAGGGGGCATGTTGATCAATAGCTTTGGGACCTTGCGGATATTGTTGCTTGGCGCCTTGCTTAGTGCATGTACCAATTTACTTTATTGTTACCTGAGTACCCAGGGCCACAACATTCCACTATTAATAGCGGTGATCTCTGCTGATAATTTAAGCGCAGGTATAGCCACCAGTGCTTTTATTGCTTACCTGTCGTCATTAGTTAACTTAGCCTTTACCGCAACGCAGTACGCTTTGTTTAGTTCCCTGATGCTGTTATTACCCAAGTTCCTGGGTGGATTTTCCGGAGGTTGGGTCGAAGTGATGGATTATCAGGCGTTTTTTATCATGACAGCTCTGATGGGGTTACCAGCCATTGTACTTTGTTTTGTACTGATCAAAAAAACGCCGCATTAATGCGGCGTTTTTTTTCAGATAAAAGCAAATTAAGCTTCGATCAGAACTTGCTTCAGTCCGTCCATAGGATCTATGGCCAGAGCCTGGCAATAACGAACGTATTCAACAACATCAAGACGACGTTCCTGATTCTCAACCTTGCCGATAAAAGAATGCGGAGTGCCTAAAATCTCAGACAAACTGCGCATGGTATGGCCTTTTTCCTGACGCTGACGCTTCAGCCACACACATAATCTTTTATTCTCATCTGAAATAACGCTTTTAGTACCTTTCATTTGTTGTTCTCCCAGCGCGCAAGCGCCTTGTGTTTACGACTTAAACTTCCTGCCAAAAAAAATCCAAAGCTTAGGGAATGTCCCAATAAGCAAAAAAAAGCAATTCATTAAACCATAGGTTGTTCAGAGCGTATAGTTACCTCGCTGAAAATGTAGCCACTTATCGCAGATTTTTGTCGATTAACCGTCCTATTAAAAAATAGGAACGAACAATTTAATTTACACAACAGTGTCTGCTCTAACCTGATTGCAGCTATGTTTCCACAAAAGGTCTGACTGTTAGCTGAACGGGCTGTCTTTTGGCATGAAAACGAAAAAGGCCTCTGCACTGCAGAAGCCTTTTTTCTCGTAGTGATACGAACGAAGAACTAAACGGAGAAACTGGAACCACAACCACAGGTTGTTGTTGCGTTAGGGTTTTGTACAATAAAGCGGCTACCTTGCAGACCATCAGTGTAATCGACTACGCCACCAGCCAGATACTGCAGGCTCATAGGATCAACCACCATAATGACACCATTTTTTTCGACAACCAGATCACCTTCATTTACTTTTTCATCAAAAGTAAAACCGTACTGGAAGCCTGAGCAACCACCACCTGTGATATAAACCCGCAGTTTTAACTCAGGGTTTTCCTCTTCGGTGACTAGGGCCAATACTTTATTGGCGGCGGCGTCGGTAAACTGAATAGGAAGTTGTAACTCTGACATATGTCCTCCGGTATAACTGGGCGCGGATTATCTAATACTTGACTAATTTATTCAAGTATTTCGCCGGGCTGTACACTAGGCCAAAAAAAGCTCTTATCGACCTTAGCTGACTTGGCCGAGCGGGCTGCCGCCACCTTTAAAGCCACATCGACTTTTTCAGGTTTAAAGCCTTCTGGCAAAGAAAACTCACCTTCAATGATCTGAAAGTATTTAAAGCTAAAAGCTTTATCACTTTTGCTGAATCCCGCTAGTTGCAACAGATCGACAGTATCTCTTTTATCACCGGCAAAACCATGTAATTTCAGATCAACAGTGCCTTTGGCAAAATTACGTTGTTTATCCTGCTGGATAAGCACCAGGTTAAATCTGTAGCTATTGGCTGAGGCTCCTGGGGTGATACTGAAGCTATCAATAATCAGACTGTCGGCCTGCAATTCAGGAGAAATAATACGCTGATAAAAGGCCAGGTCTTTGCGGGTATCAAACAGCTTTTGCTGTTCAGCTTTGAGTTCTTGCTGGATCAGTTGTCCTGCACTTTTTTCCACCGCTAATTCGGCCGTCAGATAGTCGTTTTGTTTTAACTGCTCATTCAGGTTAGCGGTGAGGTTATTGGTTTTTTTCTGACTTTCTTCCAGTTTGGACGAAAGCAAATTTACCTGTTGCACATAATAATAATTGCCAAATAACTGCCCGGCCAAAGCAGCAAGCCCCATCAGACCTGCGGTGACCAAAACCTGTCTCCAGCTACTTTTGAGCCAGAGCAAAAACTGCATACGATTCATCAACCTACTCAAATAGTTATGTTACACTTTGCCTATCGCGGACTCAGACACTATAGCATGTTACTACCAGCGGACTGGCAAGCAAAATTACGACTTCGGTTGGCTTTCCCTCTTACGTCAGTACAATTGTGCCTGTTGGCCATAGTGGCAGGCTTTTTAGCCGCATTGCTGATCCTGCTATTCCGTCTGACTATTATTGGCATCCAAAGTTTCTTTTTAGAGCGCACCGATGATTTCTCGGGCATATCCGAAGGCTATCGCTGGGCTTTGCCTTTTATTGCTGCTGTGCTTATCAGCATCATGGCGATGTTAGTTGGGCTGGCCCATTACCGCATGGGTATAGCTTATGTAATCCACCGTATTAAAACCCAATATGGGGTGATGCCATTCTGGAATACCTTTAATCAGTTTTTTGGTGGCATCATAGCGCTAACCAGCGGCTTTTCTGTGGGTCGGGAAGGTCCTTCAGTGCATCTGGGTGCTTTTGGTGCAGGTTTACTTGGGCAATATTTACAGCTGCCTTATAACAGTATCCGCATTCTGGCCGGCTGTGGTATCGCAGCTGCAATTTCAGCTTCTTTTAACACGCCTTTAGCCGCCGTTATTTTTGTGATGGAGGTGGTACTGCGGGAATACCGAATTCATGTGTTTGTGCCTGTGATGTTGGCTTCTGTGGTTGGTGCCTTATTGACACGTGGCGTGTTTGGCATGGGTAATGATTTAGCAGCGCTGAAAATTGTCTCCATCAGCGGTTGGCATCTGCCTTATCTGGTGCTGTGTGGTGTCGCTATAGGTGCTGCCGCTTATGTCTTTAATCAGAGTATCTGGCGTATTTTAAAGTGGTTCCAGAAGTGGCATTTAGCGCTGAAGCTGTTGTTAGCCGCAACTATCACTGCCGCTGTCGGCCACGTTGTCCCTCAAGCTATGGGCGCTGAAACAGGCGCTATATTTTATGCAGTCACAGCATCCACTGAATTTTGGTTGTTGCTAACTATTTTGCTGGCAAAATTTCTTTTAACTGTAGTGGCAGTAGGATTGGCAGTGCCTGGTGGTGTCATAGGTCCGGTCTTTGGTATAGGTATTCTAGCGGGTACCTTATTAGCCTTTTTACCTGTCTTTGTATCCGGGGATGCCAGCCTATCTGGCACTTATGCCACTTTGGGAATGGCGGGTTTTATGGCGGCCACTTTGCATGCGCCTTTAGCCGCTTTGGTTGCTGTGATGGAGCTGTCCTATAACCCCGATATTATAGTGCCGGCCATGCTGGTGATTACCTGCGCTTATGTCACTACTGTACAACTATTTAAAAACAAATCGATTTTTGTCCTGCAGTTAGAACTGCAACAACTGCCCTACAAATTGGCGCCAGCCGACGATGTATTGCAAAAAGTCGGTGTACTGGCGATGCTGGATAAAGAGTATGTGCAGCTATCGGCTTCAGAAGAAGATAAAATTGAAACTATTCTGGCCGATAAAGCGGCTCACCAGCTGCTGATCCTGCAAACAGACAACCCAGAGCAGCCTTTCCTGCTGATTGATTATGATCTGGATGCATCCATGACAGGGCAATCCACCTTATTGCGCCAACCACTGCAGGGCTTAAGTCATCAAGCTTCTATGGCAGAAGTTCACACTATTCTGGATGAACAAAAAGGTGGTGTGGTGTATATTTTCGACCCACAACAGCCTGAACAACTCTTAGGTCTGATCCGCTGGGAACAGGTTCGAGCCCTATTAACTAAACAGAATAATTTAATCTGATGAATACATTACTGGTTATTAAAGCATTGCATGTCAGTTTTATGGTGGCCTGGTTTGCCGGCATTTTTTACCTGCCACGGATCTTTGTCTATCACGCTGACACGAAAGATCCGGCCGTAGATGCCCAGTTTAAAGTGATGGAAAGGCGTTTATTGTATTTCGTCACGCCTTTTGCAGTGCTGACGCTGGTGTTTGGCCTTTGGTTGATTCATCTATATGGTGCAGCATGGTTTGCAGTAAGTAGCTGGCTGCACTACAAACTGCTGTTGGTGACTCTGCTTTACATCTATCACGGCTACTGTTTTAAGCTGCTGAACGACTTTAAACAGGGGAAAAACAGCAAAAGCAGCAAATTTTACCGCTTCTTTAATGAATTCCCTGTGCTGTTACTTTTTGCCATTATTTTTCTGGCGATTTTAAAGCCGGTATAGGCTGATTTAAACCACCTTATTTGCTATGCTATGCGCCGACTTTCAGCCAGTTTCGGCGCCCCCGCAACCTCTAGCAGATGAGCACCCAGTATGAGCTTTAAAGGCGAACACATCCTCTCCGTCAAACAGTTTGACCGCGACAAAATTCAGCAGGTTTTTGATATTGCCCGCAGCATGGAACCTTATGCGACGCGCCAGAAGCGCACCACTGTGCTTGAAGGTGCCATTTTAGGTAATCTATTTTTCGAACCCAGCACCAGAACCCGCGTCAGCTTTGGCTGTGCTTTTAATTTACTGGGTGGTGAAGTTCGCGAAACTACTGGCATGCAGTCCTCAGCTTTATCCAAAGGCGAATCCTTGTTTGATACAGCCCGGGTGATCAGTAGTTACAGCGATGTTATTGCAATGCGCCATCCACAAGCTGGTTCAGTGGCTGAATTTGCTGAAGGCAGCCGCGTGCCGGTATTAAATGGCGGTGATGGTGCCAACGAACACCCAACTCAGGCTTTGCTGGATTTGTTCACCATAGAAAAAGAGCTGGCCGCTTCACAGCAACCTATTGATGGTATGCATATCGCCATGATTGGTGATTTAAAGTTTGGTCGTACCGTGCATTCATTATCCAAATTACTGGCGTTGTACAAAAACATTCAGTTCACCCTGATAGCGCCAAATGAACTGGCGATGCCGGATGATATCGTCTCGCTGATTGAAAATGCCGGTCACAGGGTGACAGTGACGGATCAACTGGCAGGCAACTTAAGTGCGGATATCGTCTATCAAACCCGTATTCAGGAAGAGCGCTTTCCGTCGCAGGAAGAAGCTAATAAATACCGCGGTAAATTCCGCTTAAATCAGGATATTTACACCAAACACTGTAAATCCAATACCGTCATTATGCATCCGCTGCCCCGGGATTCTCGTATCGAAGCCAATGAGCTGGATAACGACTTAAACCTGAACCCGAATCTGGCCATTTTCCGGCAGGCGGATAATGGTGTTTTAGTGCGTATGGCGTTGTTTGCTTTAACCTTAGGTGTGGATCAGCTCGTTAGTAAATATGAGCGTGAAGTGCCTTGGTACAGTAATAAGTAACCAAAACGCACCGACTACTGCTTTTCATTTATCTTTAGGTCGGGCTTTGCGCCCGGCCTCCTTCTAAAGGTTTCGTTTTAAGGATCCTCTATGTCCAAGTCAGAACAGTTATTTCAGCAAGCACAAAAAACTATACCTGGTGGTGTTAATTCCCCTGTTCGCGCCTTTAAAAGCGTAGGCGGCACACCGGTGTTTATCGACAGCGCTAATGGCGCTTATTTATATGATGTCGATGGCAAAAAATACATCGACTATATAGGTTCATGGGGCCCGATGCTGCTGGGGCATAACCATCCGGCTATCCGGGAAGCCGTGATTAAAGCCGCTGAAAAAGGTTTAAGTTTTGGTGCACCTTGCCCTGCTGAAATCACCATGGCAGAAACCATTTGTGAATTAGTGCCAAGCATGGAAATGGTGCGGATGGTCAGCTCAGGCACAGAAGCGACTATGAGTGCTATTCGTTTAGCCCGTGGTTTTACCGGTCGCAACAGCATTCTAAAATTTGAAGGGTGTTACCACGGTCACGCCGACTCTTTATTGGTCAAAGCTGGCTCAGGCGCTTTAACTTTAGGTGTACCGAACTCACCTGGTGTGCCCGCTGATTTTGCTAAATACACGCTCACTGCAGAGTTTAACAATCTGGAGCAGGTCAAAGCGATTTTTGCCGAACAAGGTGCTGATCTGGCTTGTATTATCGTCGAGCCAGTAGCAGGCAATATGAACTGCATTCCACCAGCACCAGGCTTTTTAGAAGGTTTACGTGCACTCTGTGATCAATACGGTGCTGTGCTGATTTTTGATGAAGTGATGACGGGTTTCCGTGTTGCTTTAGGTGGAGCTCAGGCTTATTACAACATCAAACCAGATCTGACTACTTTAGGTAAAATCATCGGTGGTGGTATGCCAGTCGGCGCTTTTGGTGGCCGTCGCGATATTATGCAGCATATTGCACCTTTAGGTGGTGTGTATCAGGCTGGTACTTTATCTGGTAACCCTATCGCTATGGCTGCTGGTTTAGCTGCTTTAACGGAAATCCGTAAGCCTGGTGTTTATGATGTATTAACAGCCAAAACTACACAGCTGATTGAAGGTTTAGCGGCAGCGGCTAAAGAAGTGGGTATTCCACTGGCAACCACTCAGGTGGGCGGTATGTTTGGTGTGTTTTTCAGTAATGAAGCGCAGATCACGAACTACCAGCAAGCGACACAATGTGATATCGCAGCCTTTAAACGCTTTTTCCATCTGATGTTAGAGCAAGGGGTTTATCTGGCGCCTTCAGCCTATGAAGCAGGCTTCTTGTCTATCGCACATAGTGATGACGATCTGGCTTACACTATAGCTGCGGCTAAAAAAGCCTTTATTCAACTGAAAGCTTAACTTTTACTCAGCAGGCTCAGGATGCAACCAGATAATGTCGGTATCCTGAGCTCTGAATTGTTGCACAAACAAAGTTCCGTTACCTGAAATCAGCGCCTGAGCGGCTTGCGACAACGGCCATTGTTGCTGTTGTTGCTGTTGTTTCCAGTCGTAATAATTTAATACAGTCCCTCCCTCAGATAACCAGTACAAACCAGTATCTGTGCTGGCCCATGCCGCAGCAGCTGTTGTACGCCAGCTAATTTGTACTGGCAGTGTCGTCATCCTTTGTCCGTGTCGCCACAGTTTTACATAGGGAGAGTCCTGCAGCTGTATAGCCAGGCTTTGATCTGGTCCACACTGCACATTAACAACATCGTTCAGCAGTTGCCGGATTTTTCCTTGTTCAAGTTGGTTTAAAGCCCAATGTTTCTGGTCATAAGATGTCCAGTATAAAACTTCATTACAGACCACAAAACGCTCACTACCTGCCATTTTTTCTGTCAGAGGTAGTAACTCTCCAGATTTTTCCGAAAACTCAAACAGTTGTCTGTCGATCAGTATTAACAATTTGCCATCAAGCCATAACAACTGCTGTATAGCTAATTGTGTTTTAAACTGGCTGATCTGCTCTGTATTCTGCCCTTGCGAGCGCCATAACTGAGGCAACCCCGAACGGTCGGACACGAAATAAGACTGGTCTTGCTGCACCAGCAATAGAGATTCAGATCTGTTACTTTCGGCAAAAGGCAAAGTAACGATTTGGCTGTTTTGTTCCTGCCATTGCAATTGCAGTAAATCAGTGACAGCCTGGGCCGGATAAACAGCTAATAAGGATTGTTGCCATACCGAACTATCAGCAAGATTAAAGGTCATTTCGCCAAAAACTCTGCTGTTTCCAGTTCGCAGTGACAATACCTGGAGTTGTTTGCCAGATTTATTCACCAGCAAATCATGCTCCCCCCACCAGGCTAACTGGTTGGCAGAAAACTCAAAGTCGGTAATCACACGCCAGTCTAAGTCTGTCAGGTCCAGCTCTATCAGGGAAGAATGGCTATATCCCACTTGAGCCAGTGCATAGGCTTTTTTGTCTTTAACAATAAAGTGACTGATGCCGCGCCACCGTGCAGGAAACTGCATCAACAAACGCTGCGAACTTTCCTGCTGCCAAAGCCAGAGCTGAGTTTGGCCAGTCGCAGGCTCCAAATCCAGCCAATACAAACCATCTGCAGTTATTGCTTGTCCTGCAGCAATAAACTGATGACAGGAAAACAACGGAATAGCAGCAGTAAAATGTTGTTTCACTGTTTTACGCCAAAATGTGCATTCTTGCTGTTGTTGCGACCGGAAAATAATTTGTTCGCTATTTAACCACTGAGGCTGGGAGAGATGTTGATAACGTTGCTCATCATAACGGAACTGCATTGACGGCAATTGTTGTGTCACCCAACGCCAGTTGGCTTCATCGGGGCTCTGATGCTGAAACACGACTAAAGATTGATCATTGGACAACAAAGGTGTTTGTTCCTTGCCATCCAAAGCGCTGACAGGTGTCAGTTGTAAATAGCGGGGTAAACTTGCCTTTTCGTTCATTTTACTGACCAATAAAGCAAAACTTAGGCTAAAAAGTAACAATATTAAGGTGCTGAACCAGATATACCGGATACGTTTTAGTTTCCTCTTTTTACCACTGTGCCAGCTTTCTATTGCTTGTTGAGTACTGAGTAAATCTAAAGGGGCTTCAGCTCCTTGCTGTGTTTGCACATCTGGAGGAGGTAAATCCACCTCTGCAACAGGAGCAAGCCAGCAATAGCCTTTTTTCGACAAGGTAGCAATATAAGTTGGCTCAACTCTGCTGTCTTGCAGAGCTCGTCTGAGAGCTGCTATAGCGCGGGTTAGGGATTCGTCAGAACCTAAACCTTCCCCCCAGACACCGGACAATATCTGTTCGCGGCTGACGACCAATTCTTTATGATCAAGGAAAAAATTTAGTAACTTATGCAGCCTTGGTTCCAATGTCAGCACCTCCGGATCAGCTGACGCCGACAGAGGCTGTAATTGTCCAATGGTACGCAGATACCGCCATTGACCAAAGGTCAGGTAGTCTGCTGTATGTTGCATAAGGGTCCGCCTACATAAACAAGTAGGCGGATTATAACCAATTCAAGCGAAAAGTAGAGAGCAGGACTACTAAACAGCCTTAATAGCTGACTGTGTAATTACAACTTGGGTCGCCGACTCTAATGTTTGATCTTCAAAATCTACACCACGGCAATGTGGCCAATTTGGGCATACACCTGCAACAGCTTGTGTGTGGCCTACAGCAGTGGCATTACCACCTGAAATTAAAGAAGTTGAAGCAACTAAAGCGGCAGCAGCGATAAATTTGATCAGTTTCATATTTAAGTTCCAATTAGAGTGGTTGAATTCGACCACTGCAGTATCGGATACTCGGAATTACATAAACTGATGAAATTATTATAAATTAATGATTAATTTATGGTTTTTAGCTCTAATTTAGCTATATCTAAATCCTGAGTTTCTCCTATCACCATATAAATGTACTGCCCATCATGACTTAACGAGAAACGGGATGAATACAAATCAGAGACTAAAGCAAATGGAGTCAGAGCTTTATCATGGTAAGAGTAAAAAAATAACTGGCTTTGCTGCTGCTCATTGATAGCGGAAAAGTACAGACCGTTTTCCCGCAGCAAAAAAGTAGAAGACTCAGCAAATATCAATCGCTGCACTTCATCACTTAAAAGCTCTTCACCCTGGTCAGTTAAAATGCTGTATTTACCTGTTAAGGTGCTGCGTTTTAATTGATGGTTGCTGCTTTTGCTTTGGATAAAAAAATCGACGCCATCCAGATAAACCACTGGCTGAGTTGAAGAATCCAGCTGATAAGACATCACCTGCCAATTGCCTTTATTATTGATCGTATAAAAAATGCTGTTGGTCTGTTGACCCCAGCTCAGGTTTTTCACTACCTCGCCTTTGGCACTTACTCTTTTTGCCTTGCCAGCTAAATCAAATAACCAGACTTCCTGATCAATCAACACCAATAGCTGTTTGCCATCTTCGGAGAATTCCATATCTGATATAACCACGGTGCTTTCAAAATGACTGATCATTTGCTGCTTGCCATCTGGATAAAACAACCAGATCTGTGGCAATCCTGTACGCATAGAAACGGCAGCGGTAGGCCCATCTACAGTAGGATTAGCCTCCACCGTTCGTTCACTGCGGTTGGATTTAAAAACTATTTCTTCTGACGGATGCGAGTTGGTAATAGGGTTATTAAACTTTTTAATATAATAATTGCCATAACGACCTACTGTCCCATAAAGCTCGCCTGAAGAGCCTAATAGTATTTCCGAAGCTTGGTTATTGGTAAGGGCTACCGTTGTTTGTTTAGCTGTCTTTACGTTAATACTTTCAATATTCCATCGACGGGCAGGATAATAAATCTGCTCGTCATTATGACTCCAGGCAATATCACCCGGATAACTATGTTTAATATGTAGCAATAGGGATGTTTCTCTGCTATTTAAATCCATTAACCATATTTGTACAGAGTTGCTGGCAACATCACGTAAAAAAGCAATCTGATCGCCGCTATGAGAGTAACGGGCGGTAAAGTCCCCCATCCCTGAGTTACTGGCTAATACCAATTGAGTTTTATTCCCTGAAGCGATATCCAGCGAATAAATAGCCATACGTTGTTTGCTATTTTCATCACTACTGAATAATAAGGACTTGCCATCTGGAGCCCAGGAGATACGGGTAGATGTGCTGCCAGCACCACAGGAGGTCAATAATTTATCTTCTGTGGCTGAATAACCTGGTTCACCAACAAAAGTTAATAAACGGATTTCGCAGGATTCACGGTATTTAAGGCGCTGATAAGCGACAGCTTTACCATCAGGTCTGAAACTGGCTCCATAATCATCGGCATCGCTTTGAGTCAGTTGTAACGTTTGATGGTTCTGCAAATTCTGCAACATCAACACATTGGAATGGTTTTTACTCTTTTGATAGCTATACACCAAAAATTTCTTATCATTTGAAATAGCCGGATAATATTCAAAACCATCCAACGAAGACACAGGGATCCAGTTAACAAAAGGAGCTTGTTCTTCAGGCACTGAGTCTGTTGGCCAGAAAATCCAACTGGCTAAAATAGCCAGCATGACAGTCGCAGCGCTCAGGCTCAACCACCAAATACGATTGATCTTACGTTCAGCAGCATTCTGTGGCGCCTCATAATCATCCGAGGCCTGAGCTATCAGTTGTTCCTGCTCAACCACTTTGGCAATAAAACGGTAGCCTCGCTTGGGTATGGTTTCAATATAACGGGGAGACTTCACATCATCGCCCAATACATCACGCAAAACACTGATAACCCGTGCCACACGGCCGTCAGTGACAGAAGTCATTTGCCAGACTTCTTTAAGCAATTCCTCTTTGCTGATTAAGCGACCAGGGTTCAGTAAAAAAAAAGTTCAATACGCTTTGGCACAGATGATCGAGATCAGCCAGTTGGCTTACTTCCATCCGGTTGTTAAGTTTTGCCAGCTTGTCTAACTGCGGTAAATACCACCACTCTTCAACTTTTAATTGCTTCTCTGGCCTGAACGACATAAGTCAATAATTCCCGTTTATTCGCAATCCGTAAGTAGGGTCGCACTGACAACTTTTGGTAACAACAGAGTTCCTTCACAATCATCAGCCACAGCACGCCCCGTCGCAGCAGAAAAACGTCCCAAAGTAACATCTGGAGGTATAGCTCTGAACAAGGAGTTCGGAGGGACCATTCTGAAATACTGGCTGAATAAAGTTAAAGCACCAGACCCCCCTGTCAAACCTATAGATTTATTGTCATCTCGTCCTAACCAGATAGTGACTGAAGACTCATGCTCAAAACCAGTAAACCAGCTGTCTTTATGATCACTGGAAGTTCCGGTCTTGCCGGCAAAGCGTATACCAGCAAACTGATTCGCCAGAGTTTTTGAAGTACCGCTGCGCGTACTTTGTTGCATGGCATATTGCAACAGGTAATCCGCATCTTCTGTAACTCTTTGTTGCACAATGTTTCTGCGCTGATACAGCATAGTACCGTCTGTTTTGGTAATAGACTCTATGCTGGCTAATTTTATATAGCGGCCTTTGTTGGCAATAACCTGATACAGCTGAGCCACTTCGGCAGGCGTCAGCTCTACCGCACCTAAAAACGCTGAAGGTTGCAGCTTCACATCACGCTCAAGCCCAAGACGTTTAAAGCCATCCTGCAGAGCTGGCAAGCCCAGTTGTAAACCTAAACGCACTGTAGGAACGTTCAGTGATTCAGACAGAGCCTGAATTAAGGTCACCTGTCCGCGGAACTTCTTATCAAAGTTCTGCGGGCTCCAACCGCCCTGACTGCCTTTGAGGTGAATAGGACTGTCATCGAGCATAGTGGCCAGACTAAACTGGTTGGGTTTACTTAGTGCCTGCAGATAAAGCACGGGTTTTACTATGCTGCCAATCTGACGACGGGCATCTAAAGCCCTGTTATAACCAGCAAAATGTACCGCTTTACCACCTACTATGGCTTTGTATGACCCAGCCTGGTAATCGGTCACCACCATAGCGGCTTCCAATTTGCTATCCAGTTCCGACAAGCGTTGTTTGACTGTGTGCTCGGCAGCAAGCTGAGCCTGAGGGTCCATATAGGTGAAGATTTTCATACCTTCAGCAATAACAGCAGGGTCTGTCACCAACTCCTTCAGCTCACGTTTCACCGCATCCAGATAAGAAGGTGAACGACCTTTTAAATGATGACCTAAAGGTATAACCGCCAATGGTTTATTCACAGCGCGCTGGTAGTCTGCATCTGATAATAACTGCTCGTTGTGCAGCATTTTCAATACCAAATCGCGGCGATCTTTAGCTCTGGCACCAAAACGACGCGGGTCATAATAAGAGGGTCCTTTGACAATGGCGACCAGCAGCGCGTATTCCTCTGGCTGCAACTCATCCAAAGGTTTACCAAAATAAAACTTGCTGCCTAATGCAAAACCATGCACGGCATTGTTATGGAACTGGCCAATAAAAATTTCGTTCAGATAAGCTTCCAGAATTTGATCTTTACTGTATCGATAATCGAGAATTAAGGCAATCAGTGCTTCGTTCACTTTGCGGACTATGGTTTTATCCGCCGTCAGATACATATTTTTTGCCAGTTGCTGGGTTAAAGTCGAGCCCCCCTGCACTGTGCGTCCAGCCATAAGATTGGCCCAAAAGGCACGAACCACAGACCAGACAGACACACCATGGTGCTGGTAAAAATCCCGATCTTCTATCGTCAGCAGTGCATCTTTAATATGCTCCGGCATATCTGCCAGATTCACCATTTCTCTGTCTTCCTGCTCTGAGGAAACCAGATGCTGTACCAGTTGAGGTTCGATCCGGGCTTTTTGCACCGACTTTTTCAGTTGATGGTCATAAATGTTATGCACCCTTTGACCTGCAAAAGACACAGTAAAAGCTTCTTCCTGATCGTAGCCATCGGCAAACTGAAAAGCGCGGCGAAACACCGTCACTTTATCGCCACTCTTGCTGTATTGACCTGGGCCACTAATTTTATCTACAGCCCTGTATTGCAATAAATCCAGCTCACTGACTAATTGCTTTTGGGTCAGACTTTTACCCGGGATCAGCTCCAGACTGCGGGCATAAACCTGAGCTGGAAACTGCCATTTATGACTGGAAAACAAGGTGGTAATTTTGCTGTCCAGGTAAATCAAATAAATAAATAAGGTCAGTAGCAACACCAACCCTAACTTCAATGCCAGCCACAACATTTGTTTGGCAAATTGCGGGCGCTTAGCGTTTTTAGCAGCTGGTTTTTTTCTTGGGGTACGGCTTTGTTTTTGTGTCATTTTTGCATAGCTTTTTTAGTTTTATTAGTCGGCATGGCCTCTGCAGGATTGTCTGGCCAATAATGTTTTGGATAACGGCCTTTCATTTCCTTTTTCACTTCAGCATAACTATTAGCCCAGAAACTGGCCAAATCCTGAGTTACCTGTAAAGGGCGACGCGCTGGCGACAATAAATGAATTTTCATGGCTAAACGCCCGTTTGCTACAGCCGGAGTATCGAGCTGGCCAAACATTTCCTGAATTCGCACAGACAAAATGGCTTCTCCTTCATCGCTGTAATGAACAGGGATCATAGATCCCACAGCTGAACGCCAACTGTCTGGCAGGCTGCTATTCAGCAGTTGCTGCTCTTTGTACGTTAAACGTTGCCATAATAAAGAGTAAAGATCTAACTTATTCAAATCATTCAGTTTTGTAAATCGACCTAGAGCTGGAGCTAACCAGACTTCAGCGTCAGCCCATAAGCTATCATCATCTACCTTGGGCATAGCGTGTTCTGGCATGTACTGATGCATCAATTGCAGTCTGTATCGCAGCTGCATAGCTTGTTCAGTCCAGGGCAACGCCTGCAAACCTTGTTGTTTCAGCCAGTCCAGCCAGGCCTGTTGCTGTTCGGTTTCTGTCAGTTTGGTATTGACTGGCTTACGTTCCAGTACACAACTGCCCAGAACTAAGCGCTGCTCCGCTATAAAACGACCTTGCTGCGCATCAAAACCAAAATAGGACTGCTTCTGTAAATCAGCCTGCCATTCCTGCATCAGTTCAGCCATAGTCCAGCGTGCCGCCAGACTGATTTGTGTGCTGTGGCCAAAATACAAATCACAGATCACCAGCACTTCAGTGCCTGACAGAGGGCTGTCAGGAAATAATAAAGCACCCGCATTATTCGTCAGCAAGTAACCTTTGCCCCGCAAGATAGCAATGCGGTCAGGGAAAGCCCGGCTTAATAAGGCCGCTGTTAAATGCTGAGGTAAGTAGCTGCTGACTTTAATCTGATTCTGCTGTGCCAGTTGCTTTGCCTGTTGCAATAAAGCGCCATACAAAGGTTGCTGCAGCAACTGATCAATATCCTGCTCACGACTGCGATTTGGGTTCTCCAGCATCGTTGCCAGCACCACAGCCAACCAGGCAGCACCTTGCTCACCTTGGTGTTCCAGCGCTTTGCCATGCAGCACTAAAGCGGCCAGTCGGGGCTCAGTACCAGTGGCTAACAACTGCCGGCCAAAGTCAGTGATCTGGCCTTTGTTAGTGATGGCTTTGAGTTGTAACAACACCCAGGCTGCTGATTTCAGGTTGGCTTGTGGCGGTTGATCCAACCAGAATAATTGTTCTGGCGAGCAACCCCAGGCTGAAATCTCCAGTAATAGCGAGGTTAAATCGGATTGCAGTATCGAAGCAGGAGTAAAGGCAATACGGCGTTGCCACAGCTCCGCACTATCGAGGCGATAACAAATACCGGCCGATAAACGCCCTGCCCGTCCTGCTCTTTGAATAGCAGCGGCCTGACTGATGGCAACAGTATCCAGCCGTGTTAAGCCATGTTTGGGATGATACACAGCCTGACGACAGAAACCGGAATCGACCACCACTTCAATACCTTCAATGGTCAAACTGGTTTCAGCGATATTGGTGGTCAGCACCAATTTGCGCCGCCCTTGTGGGCTAGGTGCTATAGCTTGTTGCTGCTCAGCCAAAGTTAAAGCACCGGACAACGCATAAATATCTAACTGGCTATCGCTGTTTTGCTCCAATAACCAGTCTCTGGCCTGATTAATCTCACGTTGGCCAGGTAAAAAGGTAAGAATGCTACCCTGATGTTTAACGCTGGCTTGCAGACTTAATCTGGCACTTTGTAACCAGATAGGTTCCGCTGTAGGCGCTTGATAAACGATATCAACAGGATAACTGCGGCCTTCGCTGCTAAGCACAGGCGCGTCCAACGCCAAAGCGAGTTTTTGCTGGTCCAAAGTGGCCGACATAATCAATAGCTGTAAATCGCTATTCAGTTGCTGTACTTCCAGCGCTAAGGCTAATGCCAAATCTGCCTGCAGGGAGCGTTCATGGAATTCGTCAAAGATAATCAGGTCTATGCCTGCAAGTTCAGGATCTTGCTGAATTTTCCGGATCAACACCCCTTCAGTAACTATCAATAAGCGAGTGTTTTTGCTGTAACTTTTTTCATGACGAATTTGATAACCAACCTGTTGCCCAACAGCTTCGTTCAACTGACTGGCCAGATAACCGGCAATACTTTTTGCGGCCAGTCGCCTCGGTTCTAACAACAGGATAGTTTTTCCGGCGAAATCGGCATGGTTGAGTAAAAACAGCGGCAGGTAGGTTGATTTACCGGCACCGGGCGGCGCAGATAAAATCACTTTGTTGTGCTGTTTCAGACTCTGAATCAGCGTTGGGCAAATTTGTGCAACAGGTAACAAATCAGGTCTCGCAAAAAACAAAAAGCAGCCTTATCTTAGCTGCTTTTTACTGCGAACCGAAGTCAGAAACATCAATCTGTCTGTCAACTGCTGTCTTATACAACAATTAACCAAAGATTATTCCTGCAGCAGAGTTTGAGCCACTAAACGAATGCCCATACCTGTCGCCCCTGCGGCCCAAAAGCCATTGGCTGAATTATGGAAAGCTGCTGCTAAATCTAAATGAACCCAGCCTTTGCCTTCATTAGGCACAAAACGGCTTAAAAAGCCTGCCGCATTGCTGGCACCACCTGTACCACCACCTTTGACAGGACGGCTGTTGGCCGTATCAGCATAAGGTGAAGGGCATTGGCCCTGATGCCATTTTTCCAGTGGCAATTGCCAGGCACCTTCCTGTACTTGTTCGGCATAACCTAACACACGTTGTGCTAAGGCCTTGTCCAAAGCAAAGACTGCATTGTATTCAGAACCTAAAGCATTCATTGCAGCACCGGTTAAAGTAGCTGCGTCAATGATCAGTTCAGGCGCTGCTTCGGCAGCTTTTTGCAGACCATCAGCCAGCACTAAACGGCCTTCAGCATCGGTATTAACGATTTCGACAGTGACACCATTTTTATAGGTCAGAATATCGCCCAGTTTAAAGGCACCACCTGAAATCAGATTTTCTGCACAGCATAAAATCAGCTGCACTCTTTTGTTTAAACCCTGCACTATCGCCAAAGCTAAAGCTGCTGTGACAGTGGCTGCACCGCCCATATCACATTTCATGGTCACCATGCCTTCGCTGGCTTTAATCGAATAACCACCCGAATCAAAAGTAATACCTTTACCTACTAAAGCGGCAAACACAGCAGCGTCAGCTTTGCCTGTAGGGTTGTAATCCAGAACTAACATAGCCGGATCTCGCTCACTGCCACGGCCTACGGCATGAATACCGACCCAGCCCTGTTCCAGCAAAGCAGAACCCGCAATAATTTCAGTGGATACAGTGCCTGCCGGCGCTACAGACTGAACAAAAGCTGCAGCCTGCTCAGCCAAAGTAACAGGGGCTAAATCTTCTGGGGTTTGGTTGATGATAGCTTTAGCCCAGCTAAAAGCCCGATGCAACTGCTGTAATTGCTGCTGTTCGGCATCAGTCCCTGTCCAGCCGATAGCACCCAATTTCTTAGCTGTACAAAAGCCCTGATACAAAGCCCACTGGCTATCGACAGTCCAGCCATCACCTGCCAGCTGAAATTGCTGAATACCTAAAGCATCTAATTGACGACCGGCTTTTTGCACTGCACGTAAATCAGCAGCTTTGACATGAAGTTGATAACCAGCCGCATCTGGTGTCAGCAGCACATTTTTGCCCCACTTGGCATCTGCAGCAGCGCTGCTTAAGCGAATTTGAATTAGATCTGACATAGTTTTTTATCTCTTAATGCGTGGATAGTGCGTCGATAAAGTATGAGCCGAGTGTATCACAGGGCTTTATGAGGTTAAGACGCTGTGTAACATTTTAGCGCTCAAAGCAATGAGCAATGCGGCAAATACTTTCTTTAAAGTGGCCACAGGCAGACGGTGCGCTAACGCAGCACCAAGCGGCGCGGTAAAGTAACTGACAGCAGCAATTAACAACATAGCAGGCAAATACACATAACCCAGACTGTATTCTGGCAATACTGCATCTGTCGAAGCACCAGCAAGGAAATAGCCCAGCGTACCGCTGATGGCAATAGGTAAGCCGACTGCAGCAGAAGTGCCTATCGCCTGCTGAATTTTGACATTACACCAGGTCAAAAAAGGCACGGTCAGCGAACCACCACCTATAGCAACTAAAGCGGATACGGCCCCGATCACCAGCCCAACCCCACTAAAGCCTATAACGCCTGGTAACTGGCGGCTGGCTTTGGGTTTAATATTCAGCAGCATCTGTAGTGCGACATAACTCATAAAGCAGCAGAAAAATATCGCCAAAGCCAAAGACGATAAAGCGGCCGCCAGATAAGCCGCAGCTACAGTGCCTATTAATATGGCCGGAGTTAACTTCCAGACCACAGGCCATAAAATAGCGCCATGCTGCTGGTGACTTCTCATACTGGAAAACGATGTAACAATAATGGCAGCCATAGAGGTAGCCAGGGCCATATGCACAGATAATTCAGCAGGAAATTGCTGTGCTAAAAATAAAGCAGTCAGTACAGGTACCATAATACCGCCGCCGCCTACGCCTAATAAGCCGGCAAAAAAACCTACAACTGCCCCCAGCAACAAATACGCGATAATCCATTCGATGGCCATATAAGCACCTTTCTGTCATAAAAAGAGCATTACTTTAACAAAGTAATGCAATAAATATCTTCTGTTTTGAATAAGTTAACTGGGATAGTACAGAACAATGCTTCCCAAGTGATGTTTCTGCGGTTTAGAGTGTTGTTTTTTTAAACCAGCCGAATTTGTGGACTGCAGGAAAAAAGGTGACGCAGGCGGTTCTGCTCTGTATACTTCGGCGGCTTTTTTAATAGTGATTGCAGCTGTCATATTTTTCTGCTATCACTAGCCGCCAACTTTTTGCTTGGCACTGTTTTACAGGAGATGATCATGCCAGAAGGCAAAACCGTAAAAACCTTGGGACTGTTAGCCCTTGCAGGCGTAGAGCCTTATCAGGCCGCGCAAGGCGAAGAGTACATGAACCCAAAACAGCTGGACCATTTCCGCCGCATTCTGGACGCATGGCGTCAACAGTTACGCGAAGAAGTGGATCGCACCAAAAACCATATGGCCGACGAAGCTGCAAACTTCCCGGATCCAGTGGATCGTGCTGCTCAGGAAGAAGAGTTCAGTCTGGAATTACGAGCTCGGGATCGCGAACGTAAATTACTGAAAAAGATTGAAAAAACTCTACAGAAAATCGAAGACGAAGACTTTGGTTTCTGCGACACCTGTGGTATCGAAATTGGTATCAAACGTTTAGAAGCCCGCCCTACGGCCGATATGTGTATCGACTGTAAAACGCTCGCTGAAATTAAGGAAAAACAACTGGGCGGTTAATGATGCCTGTTGTCCCTCCTGCTTACAGGGGCCGGTTTGCGCCATCGCCATCCGGCCCTTTGCATTTTGGATCCCTCATTGCTGCTGTGGGCAGCTATCTGCAAGCAAAATCCCAACAAGGCCAATGGCTGGTACGGATGGAAGACATCGACAGTCCCCGTATGCAGGCTGGTGCAGCCGATGGTATTTTACGAACCTTAGAGCGCTATCAATTACTGTGGGATGGTGATATTTGGGTGCAAAGTCAACGACTAGAGCGTTACCAGCAGGTGTTGGATCTATTACAACAACAGCAACTAACCTACGGCTGTAACTGCAACCGCTCTCGTATCCAAAGCCTGCCACAAGGTTATGATGGCTATTGTCGCGATAAACAGCTGACAGAAGGCATGCTTGCCTGGCGTTTAAAAGCACCGGCTACAGCGCCAAGCTTTACCGACCTTTTAGCTGGTGAAGTACAGATCCCCACAGCCCTCGCCGCTGAAGATTATATTTTAAAACGCCGTGATGGCTTATTTGCCTATCAGTTGGTGGTTGTAGTCGACGATTTGGACCAAGGTATTACAGAGGTGGTGCGTGGCGCTGACCTGATTGACCTGACATCCAGACAACAAGCTTTGTTTCAGTTACTTGGTGCAACAGCCCCTGCTTATCTGCATCTGCCTTTGGCTGTGATTGAACCAGGCTTCAAACTCAGCAAACAAAACCATGCACCAGCTGTTGAAGACTGGCCCGTCAGTGCCACTTTAACTGCTGTTTTACGTTTTTTAGGCCACCCGCCCCCTGCAGATTTAGTTGGGGCTGAGGCCAGCGAATTACTGGCATGGGCCAGTGCACACTGGCAGATCAGACAAATCCCAAAACAAAGCGAGCAAAAATCGGCAGATTTCCTGTAAAAAACCAGAGATTTTCCAGAAAGCACAAGGCCGCACGTTCTATTTTTCCAGCCGCTGCGGTATCATTAGCCGCTTTTTTCATCGAGTTCATTTAGCTAAGCTCACAAGGAGTACTGCCATTATTTCGCGAGTCCTGGATTTTTGCCGCCGCACCCTTGGCAGCAAAAGCGTTGAGAGCGTTGCTCAACCCAAAAAAAGCCGTCAGTCCATTCTGCCGGAGCTGAAAAAAATATCCCGTGATGCTCATTCAGTGTCGCGCAAAGACATCAGCCCGAACGCATTAAAGGTGTTATACCGCTTAAAAGATGCGGGTTATGAGGCCTACCTGGTTGGTGGTTGCATCCGCGATATTTTGCTTGGCTTAAAACCAAAAGATTTTGACGTGGTGACCAATGCTCACCCGGAACAAGTGCGTCAGGTGTTTAAAAACAGCCGCCTGATTGGTCGTCGCTTCCGTTTGGCCCATGTGGTGTTTGGTCGTGAAGTGATTGAAGTCGCGACTTTTCGTGGCCACCACACAGGCGATGATGAAACCAGCCCTAAAGCCAGCCAAAGTGATGCCGGCCAGATTTTACGTGACAACGTGTATGGCACCATTGAAGAAGACGCTGAACGTCGCGACTTTAGTATCAATGCCTTGTACTACTCAGTGGCTGACTTTGCGATTTACGACTTTGCCAACGGCATTGAAGCCATAGCAGCACGTAAAATTGAACTGATTGGCGATCCTGAAACCCGTTACCGTGAAGATCCGGTGCGGATGCTGCGTGCTGTGCGTTTTGCTACCAAGCTGAATATGGACATAGCACCAGAAAGCAAAGAGCCGATTAAAGAGCTGGCTGTGCTGTTGAAAAACATTCCGGCTGCCCGTTTATTTGAAGAATTCCTCAAACTATTTATGGCTGGCAAAGCCTTTGATAACTTTGTGATGCTCAATGATCTGGGCATTATTAAGCAGCTGTTGCCTCAACTGGCCAAAGTGTTAAAACAGGATAGTAGCGGCAAAGTTTTTAACATGATCACCAAAGCTATGCAGGATACGGATCAGCGGGTTGCCATTGATAAACCTGTGACTCCGGCTTTTACCTTTGCCGCTTTGTTATGGTATCCGGTCGAGCAACGTGCGGAAAAGCTGCTGGTTGAAAGTGGTTTAAACGAAGTGGACGCGCTGAACATTGCCATGATGGAAGTGTTAGACGAAGTGCAACGTTCCATTGCTATTCCAAAACGTTTTAGCCTGACCATTAAAGACATCTGGTTCCTGCAAAGCCGTTTAAGCAAACGTGCTGGTCGTCGCGCCTTTAAATTAATGGAGCAGGTGAAATTCCGTGGTGCTTACGATTTCCTGCAATTGCGTGCCCAGGCCGAAGGTGGTGAATTACTGGAGCTGGCCAACTGGTGGCAACGTTTCCAGTCCGATGACGAAGCAGGCCGTGAAACTTTAGTACAAAACCTCGGTAAAGAAGGCATTGAACGCCGTCCACGCCGTCGTCGCCCACCCACCAAACGTCGCCCTTCTGGCCCAGCCAATGGCTAATACCCTTGTGTATATTGGGCTGGGCGCTAATTTAGCCCAGCCTGTGCAACAGTTAGAACGTGCAGTTTTAGCTTTGCAGAGCATCAAAGACACTACACTTGTGCAGGTCTCGTCTTTCTATGGCTCCAAACCTATGGGGCCACAGGATCAGCCGGATTACGTCAATGCAGTGGCAGCACTTCATACCCACTTGTCTGCAGAACACTTGCTGACAGAACTGCAACAGATTGAGCTTGAACAAGGCCGGCAACGTAAAGACGAACGCTGGGGCCCCCGTACTCTGGATTTAGATATTCTGCTGTTTGGTCATGACATCATTCAAACCGAACGTTTAACAGTGCCACATTACGGCATGAAAACTCGTGAGTTTGTGCTTTACCCGCTGGCAGAACTAGACTTAAACCTTGTATTACCTGATAACACGAAGCTGAGTGAGTTGTTGACGACTGTGCCTTTAAACGGCCTGACTCGTCTCTGATAACTTGCGTACCAAATGGTTTTATGCCAAGGTGCGCCCCGAATTATTCCCTTGTGGTCGGATGAGAGAAAAATGGCAAAAATTACCACTGCTCAATTGCTGAAGTTGAAACAAAAAGGCGAAAAAATTACTGCCTTAACGGCTTATGATGCCAGTTTCGCTAAATTGTTTGCCGATGCCGGTGTTGAAGTCATTCTGATTGGTGACTCTTTGGGTATGGTATTGCAGGGCCACAGCGACACTCTGCCTGTGACCACTGCAGAAATTGCCTACCACACCCGCTGCGTCCGAGCCGGAGCACCGCTGGCTTTTGTTATTGCCGATATGCCATTTATGAGTTACGCCACAGTAGAACAGGCCATGCAAAACGCCACGCCGCTGATGCAAGCCGGTGCCAATATGCTCAAACTCGAAGGCGGCGATTTCTTATTACCTACCATTAAAGCTCTGACAGAACGTGGTGTGCCTGTCTGTGGTCACTTAGGTTTGACTCCTCAGTCTGTGCATGTGTTTGGTGGCTTTAAAGTTCAGGGCCGCGACGAGCAGGCTGCTGACTTGATGGTGCAACAGGCAATAGCTCTGCAGGATGCTGGCGCGCAGCTTTTGGTTGTTGAATGCATTCCGTCCGCTTTAGCTGAACGTATTTCCAAAGCTCTGGTTATTCCGGTGATTGGCATAGGTGCGGGTAAAGAAACCGATGGTCAGATTTTAGTGATGCACGACTTATTGGGCATCAGCTCTGGCTATATCCCAAAATTCTCCAAGAACTTCCTGCAGGAAACCGGTGAAATTAAACAAGCCATAGGTAAATACATTCAGGACGTCAAACAAGGCCAGTTCCCTGGTCCAGAACATAGTTTTTAAGGTCTGCTTTCTATGTTAATGATTCAGGATATTGCCCAGCTACGCGCCTTAATACGCCAATGGCGCAGCGCAGGTGAACGTGTTGCATTTGTGCCAACTATGGGCAATCTGCATCAGGGCCATTTACAGCTCGTCGACACAGCCAAACAAAGAGCTGATCGGGTTATTGTCAGTATTTTTGTTAATCCGATGCAATTTGGTGCCCATGAAGATTTAGACAAATACCCACGTACTTTAGAACAAGACTGTAAAGGCCTGACTGAACATGGCGCTGATGCGGTCTTCACTCCAACACCACAACTGATTTATCCTCGGGGTCTGGATGTGCAAACTTATGTCGAAGTGCCGCTGTTAGGTGATTATCACTGCGGTGCCAGCCGTGCCGGACATTTTCGTGGTGTATCAACCATAGTCACTAAGCTGTTTAATCTGGTGCAGCCGGATATCGCCTGCTTTGGCCAGAAAGACTACCAACAATTAGCTATTATCCGCCAGATGGTGGCTGACTTGTCCATGCCTATTGAAATCATTGGGGTGCCAACAACCCGAGCTGAAGATGGTTTGGCGTTAAGTTCCCGCAATGGTTATTTGACCGCTGAACAACGTACCACAGCACCGGCTTTATACCGCACCTTGCAGTGGATGAAACAGCAGTTAAGTCAGGGCTTCAGCGATTTACGTGCTTTAGAGCAACAAGCCAAAGATCAGCTCAATGCTGCAGGTTTTAAAGCCGATTACATCAACATTTCTAACCGCCAGACTTTAGTACCAGCGACAGACTCAACTGCTTCTTTGGTGATACTGGCCGCTGCTTATCTGGGCAATACGCGGCTGATTGATAATATCGAAGTTTAATTCTCAGAAGAACGATCTGTGGGTCAGAGCCAAAGCTCTGACCCGGTCTGTACGACACCGAACTGAGAAAAACCAACTGTTCTTCTAGCCTGTTAGCCTTCTCCTCAAGCAGGCTTTCGCTTTATGAATTCGTTTCTGCACACTGCCTCAGGTTACGCCCAACTTTTTTGGCCAGCAAAAAATGCTCTGATCTGGCAGGATAAAAACCCGGTTCGCGCTGAGCTTTTTAGTGTTGAACGGCTGGAGCAACATGCACTAAGTCTGGCGACAGAACAGCAAGTGCAAAATAAAAAACAAAAAACTTCCGGTTGGACAGACTGGCAAAGCCCGCTCCATACCAGACTCGACAGCAATGCCACTGTGTTGCTGGCCGCATACCGCGCCAGTGCTGCGGAACTTACTGCAGGCCATAGCATAGTGCCGGCAGCCGAATGGTTACTGGACAACTACCATCTGGTTGATCAACAAATACGCGAAGTTTATGACGATCTGCCGTTAGGGTTTTACCGGCAATTGCCCAAGTTGCAACAGGGCCCTTTTGTCGGTTATCCGCGGGTTTTTGCCATAGCATGGGCTTTTATCGCTCATACCGACAGTCATTTTGACCCCGTTATATTGCAGCGTTTTTTAAATGCCTATCAGCAAGTGGATGTACTGACTATTGGCGAGTTATGGGCTGTAGCTATTACCTTGCGTATAGTGCTGATTGAAAACTTACGCCGCTTAACCGACCAAATCAGCCTTGGTTTAAGCGACAGAGCCGCAGCGGATCAACTGGCAGATCAATTGCTGCAACCAGGCGCCAGCCAGCAATCACTGCACTCTTACATCAACACTCTGGCAGACAAAGCACTTAGTCATACCTTTGCGGCACAACTGGCCAAACGTTTACGCGGACAAGATCCCAATACAACTCCAGCCCTGCAATGGCTTGAACAAAGGTTATTGCAACAGCACAGCAGTATTGAACTGGTTGTGCTCTATGCCCAGCAGCGGCTGGGTGCTTCCAATGTCAGCGTACGCAATGTCATGACCAGCATGAGACGTATCTCTGCCATAGACTGGGCTGAATTATTCGAAAAAGTGAGTCCGGTTGATAAGCACTTATGCCAGCACAGCAATTTTGCTGCGATGGACTTTGCCAGTCGAAATCTCTACCGCAGTGCCATAGAACAATTGGCCCGTGGTTCAGACCTGCCTGAATGTGATGTCGCCAGAGCCGCCACAGAAGCAGCTTTAGCCGCAGATAAACTCTCGTCTGATTCGGTACAGGCAAAGCGGGAAGCTGAGACAGGATTTCACCTGATTGGAGCCGGTCGGTTAGCCTTCGAACAACGCCTGGGGTTTCAGCCCGGTCTGAGTTTAAAGCTGCACAGAGCTCTGGCCACTACAGGTTTACCAGGTTATTTATCCGTGCTGGCTTTGCTCACACTGACTTTTTTAGGTATTACAGCAGCTTTATTTTCTGAACTGTCCGGTTATACCTTGGGGTTAGTACTGCTGTTACTGGCGATACTCCCCGCCAGTGAGCTGGCAAGCAGCGTACTGCAGTGTTTGATTACCCGCTCCAAAGGCGCAACCTTACTACCCGCTTTGGATCTGACAGCAGGAGTTCCGGCTGAATTTCGCACCCTAGTTGTAGTGCCTTGTATGCTAAGCCATGAAGCTGAGGTTGAGGAGTTAGTGTCGCGGCTGGAGGTGCATTATCTCTCTTGTGGTCAGGGCGATTTAACCTTTGCGCTGTTAACCGACGCTGTGGATGCACCAGAGCAGGAACTGCCAACGGATCAGCCTTTATTGTTGCTGGCAAGCACTCTGATCAGCCAGCTCAACCAACGTTATCCACAAGGCCCTGCAGGTGCCCCCTTTTTACTGTTGCATCGCCGTCGTGTATGGAATGACAAGGAACAGTTATGGATGGGCTGGGAGCGAAAAAGAGGCAAGTTGGTGGAACTGAATCAATTGCTGCGCGGCGCCACAGCAACCAGTTTTATCAGTAGTTCAGTGCAATTACCACTGCTATCAAATCAGGTTCCTGCAAATGTGCGTTATGTCATTACCCTTGATGCCGACACGCAGCTACCCAGAGATGCTGCTGCGCGGCTGGTTGGTAAATTAGCTCATCCATTGAATCGCGCCGAGTTTTGCCCGTTACAACAACGCGTTGTCAGCGGCTATGGCATATTACAACCCAGAGTGACTCCGGCTTTAACTTGTGGCCATCAAGGTTCGGCTTACCAACAATTGTATTCAGGCCCGGCCGGTTTAGACCCCTATGCTGCTGCGGTATCGGATCTGTATCAGGACTTATTTGCTGAAGGATCCTTCACAGGCAAAGGCATTTATGATGTCGATGCTTTCAGCGCTGCTATGGCAGGGCGGGTCGCTGACAACAGCATGCTTAGCCATGACTTATTTGAAGGCATAGTGGCCCGCGCTGCTTTAGTTTCTGATATTGAAGTAGTTGAAGATTTCCCGGCACGCTACGACGTGGCGATCAAGAGGCAACATCGCTGGGCCAGAGGAGACTGGCAGCTCTTGCCCTGGTTATTTGGTGACTCGAAAACAACGCAGGACCCGTTACCAGCACCGCAAAAATTGCCGCCGCTCGGACGCTGGAAAATGCTCGATAACTTAAGGCGTTCTTTAGTTCAGCCCGCTTGTTTTACCTTACTGCTGTTGTCCGCGTTGTTGCCATTACCTGCAGCTTGTTGGCTGCTGTTGCTGGTGAGCAGCAGTCTGATGCTGCCAGCTTTATTACCCTGCAGCCTGAATCTTGTGCCACACCGTAAAGGTATTCAATGGCACACTCATTTCAACAACCTGCTGACCGACTTCAAGCTGGCTTTGAGTACTGGCGTGCTGAGTCTGGTATTTCTGGCAGACCACAGCTGGCGAATGCTGCACGCCATTGGCATTACCTTATATCGCGTGCTGGTGAGTAAAAAGCATCTGTTGCAATGGACCACTGCGGCACAAAACCAACGGGATTCAAGCTTAACACTACGCCGCTATTATCGTCTGATGAGTCCGGCTTTACTGTTGGCATGCACAACTTTTGGCACCGCCTTATGGTTTAACCCTGGTCATTGGCCTTTGTTTATACCTTTACTGCTGCTGTGGTGTGCGGCTCCAGCCGTGGCTTTGGTATTAAGCAGACCTTTTCGTATTAAACCCGCCTTACAACTGTCTGAATTTCAAGCCACTGAACTGAGATTGATCGCCAGACGCACCTGGCGTTACTTCGAGCGTTTTGTCACAGCTGAAGATCATATGCTGCCACCGGACAATTTCCAGCAACAACCCCAGCCTGCCATAGCGCACCGGACCTCACCGACTAATATTGGCATGTATTTATTGTCTGTTGCGGTAGCACGTGATTTTGGCTGGTTAGCCACCAGCGCTGCCATACAAAGACTGCAGGCTACTTTTGCAACCTTGCAACAACTGCGCACTTGTCATGGCCATTTTTTTAACTGGTACGATACCCGCGATTTACGCCCGCTGGAACCGGTTTATGTTTCATCAGTCGACAGTGGCAATCTGGCGGGTCATTTAATTGCACTGGCCAACACCTGCGATGAATGGCAAAACCAGCTCTACAGTCCTCAGGCTCAGCAAGGTTTATGCGATAGCCTGGCTTTGGCTCAATTGTATCTGCAACAAGTTCCTGAAGCCGTGTTGCAAAGTCAGAGCACTCTGCAGCTACAAGCCATTCTGAACCAGCTGAATACTTTGCTGCAGCACAATGATTGCCTGCAGCACCAGCCAGACCAATTAACCCAACTTTGCCAGCAAGCTCTGCAAATTGCCAGCGCACGACCAAACCTCACATTGAATCGCGACACAGCATTGCATCAGGCAGCACAGCACAGTCTGGTGTTTTATCTGCAGACATTACAGGACACTCTGGCGCACCATCTGGTGCAGCTGCATTTAGCATTCACCGGACAACAGCAACAACAGGTGCAGTTGCAACAACTGGCAACCCAATGCCGCCAGTTTGCCAACGCCATGAACTTTGCCTTTTTTATCGACCCTGAACGCAATTTATTGTCCATAGGTTATGCAGTGGAAGAAAACCGAATGGATGCCAGTTGCTATGATTTGCTGGCCTCTGAAGCCAGACTCGCCAGCTTATTTGCTATAGCCAAAGGGGATGCAGACAGCAAACACTGGTTTCGTTTAGGCCGCAGTGCCACGCCTTTGGGTTATGGATCAGCATTGTTGTCCTGGTCAGGTTCTATGTTTGAATACCTGATGCCCTCGTTAGTGATGAGAGCAGCAGAGGGTAGTTTACTGGAGCAAAGCAACAGGTTAATTGTAGAGCGACAAATTGGCTACGGCCGCCAACTGGGGATCCCATGGGGCATTTCTGAATCGGCTTACAATGCCAGAGACTTGGAGTTTACCTATCAATATTCCAACTTTGGTGTACCGGGTCTGGGCTTAAAACGTGGCCTTGCAGAGAACAAAGTCATAGCGCCTTACGCCACTGCACTGGCGACTATGGTGAACCCCGTGGCCGCATGCGCTAATTTCGAACAGTTAAAAGCATCAGGTGCTTTAGCCGACTATGGTTTTTTTGAAGCCATTGACTATACCCCTTCGCGCTTACCTGATGACACCAGTCTGGCACTGGTGCAAAGTTTTATGGCACATCATCAGGGCATGACCATTGTCGCTATTGCCAACACTTTACAACAAGGGGTAATGCGTAACCGCTTTCACCGGGAACCTATGATCCAGGCCTGTGAGTTGCTGCTGCAGGAACGACTGCCGCGTTATGTCGCTATAGCGCATCCGAAAGCAGAAGAAGTCAGTATTGCCGCCAACTCTGCTGCGGCGCAACCACTGACAGAGCGCAGACTGGACGCATCAGCCTCTGGCCCACCATGCAGCCACCTGCTGTCCAATAGTGGGTATGCCGTGATGTTAACAGCAGCAGGTGCTGGCTATAGTCGCTGGGGCACTATTGCTATTACCCGCTGGCGCGAAGACAGCAGCAGAGATCCATGGGGAGCTTTTGTTTTATTACGCGATAAACAAAGTGAACAAATTTGGTCCAGCACCCTGACTCCGGAGCTGCCAGGAAGCGCATTGTCAGCCCGAGCCGATAAATCAACATTCAGCAAAAGCACTTCCCCTGTGGCGATATTTAGTGAAGACCACGCTGAATTCAGCCGCCAGCACCAGGATTTAACCTGCACAGTCGAAGTGGTAGTCTCGACCGAACATCAAGGCGAGGTTCGGCGGGTTTCGCTGATTAATCACAGTAGCTTCAGCCGCGAAATCGAACTCACCTCTTATGCCGAGCTGGTTTTAGCCCCGGTCAGCACAGACAATGCCCATCCTGCTTTTGCCAAACTATTTGTCCAGACCGAATTTATCGCAGAGTATGGCGCCTTATTTGCCACCCGTCGTTTACGTTCAGCCACTGATACTCCGGTATTTGTCGCCCACTTTACTGTGGTGGAAGGTGAAATTTGCGCGCCCTTACAGTACGAAACCAACAGGGCTTTATTTTTTGGTCAGGGCCATCAGCTCGGCAGCTCAACGGCCATGCAAAACAAAGCGCTGACCAACAGCAGCGGCACTGTACTGGATGCGATATTTTCTTTACGCCAGTCGGTGCGTATTGCCCCAAGTCAGGTATGTCGGGTGGCTTTCTGGACTTTGGTCGCATCTTCACGACAAGAGCTATTGGATCTGGTTGATCAGCATAATGAACGCAGTGCCTATGACAGAGCCTGCACTCTGGCCTGGACTCAGGCTCAGGTGCAACTGCGCCATTTGGCTATTAGTGTGGCGGAAGCCGCTGATTTCCAGCGTCTGACAGGCCCGCTTTTATACAATGACTTACGCTTCAGAGCCACAGCAGCCGCCATAAGCCGGGGCGCAGCAGCTCAATCCGGTTTATGGCAACATGCCATTTCTGGCGATTTACCTATAGTGCTGCTGCATATTGACGATAGTGAAGACTTATCTGTGGTGCAACAACTGCTGAGGGCTCACGAATACTGGCGCATGAAGCAGTTGGCAGTGGATTTGGTCATCATCAATGAAAGAGCGGCGTCTTATGTGCAGGAATTACAATCGGCAATTGAAACTCAGGTACGCAGTAGCCAGAGTAAACCTAATCTGGGTTTGCGTTTAGCCGGAGGCAGTGTCTTTTGTCTGCGTGCGGATTTAATGACAGTCGAATCCCGTGCTTTATTAGCCGCTGTTGCCAGAGTTGTGCTGTATGCCAACCGCGGTAGCCTGGCCACTCAATTAAGCCGGATGCCGCCCCCTGTTGCTGAGCCTTTTAGTTTAAAGATAACAAATGCAGCAAAAGCCGCTGAACAGGATTTTCCGCTAGAACCACAACTGCAATTTTTTAATGGCTTAGGTGGTTTTAGTCTGGATGGCCGCGAATACCATACCTATATGCATCAGCATCGACGCCCTCCTATGCCGTGGATCAACGTCATCGCCAACCCTGCTTTTGGTTTTCAGGTATCCACCTTAGGCAGTGGTTTTAGCTGGGCTGAAAATAGCAGGGAAAACCAGTTAACCCCCTGGTCCAACGATCCGGTAACAGACCCTTCAGGTGAAGCTTTTTATGTGCAGGATCAAGGCAGCACAGAGCTGCTCAGCCCCACAGCTCAGCCACTCAATGATGGCGGTGTCTACAGCGCCATTCATGGCTTTGGTTACAGTAGTTTTAGCCATCAGGCAGCCAGTATAGAGATGCAATTGCTGCAGTATGTGCCGGTGACTGATCCGGTGAAAATATCACGCCTGACCCTGACCAATCACTCAACTACGATCAGGCATTTAACAATCACTGCTTATACCGAATGGGTGCTGGGGCGCGATCGCAGTGCCAGTAGTGCCTTTTTACAAACCAGACTGCATCAGGATAGTCAGGCCATGTTGGTATCTAATCCATGGAATACCGCTTTTGCCGGTCGCATCGCCTTTGCAGCCTTAAGCCACAGCAATAAAACAAAAAACTCTGTTTGCGCTTTAACGGGTTGGACAGCCGATCGTACGGAATTTATCGGCAGAAACGGGAATCTGGCTTCTCCTTTGGCTTTAACTGGCTCACAACCTTTATCCACACGCAGTGGCGCAGGTTTAGACCCCTGCACCGTCATGCAGCTGCAACTCAGTCTGGCACCGGGTGAAAGCTCTGAACTGGTGTTTTTACTGGGTCAAACTTCAGACAGCAGCAAAGCAATCGCTTTAGTACAACAGTATCAGCAAGCAGATTTAGATGAAGTATTGCAGCAAGTCAAAGATTTCTGGCTGCAAAAACTGAACGCTGTGCAGGTGCACACACCAGATCCAGCCATGAATATTATGCTGAACGGCTGGTTGTTGTACCAAACCATAGTTTGCAGGCTGTATGCCAGAGCGGCCTTTTATCAGGCCAGCGGCGCTTATGGTTTTCGGGATCAATTGCAGGACAGCATGGCGCTGAGTTTTGCAGACCCCTCTTTTACCCGCCAGCATTTACTTAAAGCGGCAGGGCGACAGTTTATTGAAGGAGATGTGCAACATTGGTGGTTGCCACATTCTGGCGCCGGTGTACGAAGCCGGATTTCAGACGATAAAGTCTGGTTAGTCTTTGCTTGTGCCAGCTATATACAAAGCTCTGGTGATCGGGCTGTGCTGGAAGAGCAACTGCCATTTCTGCAAGGCCCGGCTTTAACGGCCGATCAGCATGATGCCTTTTATCAGCCTATGCCATCCGATCATAGCGCTTCGTTATTTGAGCATTGCGCTCGTGGGCTGGATCTTTGTATTGCTCAAACAGGAGAACTTGGTTTGCCCCTGATGGGTTCAGGTGACTGGAATGATGGTATGGACCTGGTCGGAGCTGAAGGCAAAGGTCAAAGTGTTTGGTTAGGCTGGCTGGTACTGGCAAGTATTCAACTGTTTTTGCCTTTTGTACCTAAGGAAGAGCAGGACAGAGCCAATTGCTGGCAGCAGTATGCGAAAAAATTAACGCTGGCACTGGAGCAGTATGCATGGGACGGGGATTGGTATAAAAGAGCAACTTTTGATCAAGGCAGCTGGCTTGGCAGCAAGTTATCGCCTGAATGCAAAATTGACTCTATCGCCCAGTCATGGGCTGTGCTCTCTGAAGCTGCGCGTCCGGACAGAGCCAAAGCCGCTATGGCGTCCGTCAGTCAGCATCTGATTAAACCAGAGCAAGGCTTAGCCTTATTATTCAGCCCGCCTTTTGAATTTATCGAACCCAACCCTGGTTATATCAAAGGGTACCCGGCAGGGCTGCGTGAAAATGGTGGCCAATACAGCCACGCCGCCATGTGGGCTATTTTTGCCTTTGCAAAGCTTGATCAGGCAGAAAAAGCCACAGAGCTGTTTAACATGCTGAACCCCATTCAGCATGCGCTGACCGCGGATGCTGTGGCCCGTTATCAAACCGAGCCTTACGTGGTGTCTGCCGATATTTATTCGGTAGCGCCGCATAACGGCCGCGGTGGCTGGAGTTGGTACACCGGGGCTGCGGCATGGATGTACCGCTCTGGTATTGAAGCTATTTTAGGGTTAAGCCGCAAAGGCCAATGGCTGCAGTTTGCACCTTGTATTCCGGCTGCGTGGCCGGGATTTAGCATCAGGCTCTCTGTAGCTGGCACAGACTATCAACTGGAGCTATTGCAACACCAGCCTGCGGCTGCTGTCACTTTGGATGGTCAGGATATAGCTGCGGATCCAGAGTTTTACAACAACGGTATTCTGCAGCTGCCATTGGATACTAAACCCCATCAATTGGTCTGGTGTTTAGCGTCAGAGCCGCAGTGATTCAGCTTCGGCCAGGCTCATGACTATCATAACGGGGCAAATCTGCATCCAGATTGTCCCAGCTGGCTTTTGACGAGACAAAGTTATGGCTGATGGGACGCTCGGTGATTTCTGAATCCAGTATGCCCAAACGAATGCGGATCCTGCTTGGATCTGCAGCGCTTGAGCTGTACACAGGACTACCGCAGTTGGAGCAAAAATGCCGCAACCTGCCTTGTTTTAACGAAAAGGCTTTGAGCAGTTCTTCGCCTTGAACCACACTGAATTCTGCACTGGATACGAAGCCGTTGGTCGCATAAGCCGTGCCGCTGGATTTACGGCACAAGGAACAGTGGCAATGAATAATGTCGGTAATAGCACCACGAATTTCTACTTTTACTTCACCACAAAGGCATTGGCCTGAATACATAACAAGTTTGCTCTTTCAATCAAAGCTGCTTACAGGCTGTCTTTTCTTGGCATCAACAACCACAAAATGACATAAACAAATATGCCGGGAAAAGCTGCGGACAACACCGACAACAGCACATACACCAGCCGCACACCACCGCTGGACCAGCCAAAGTACTCTGCTATACCACCACAAACTCCGGCGATCATTTTATCATTGGATAAAGCTAAGCTTTTATCTGACATCATACTTCCCTCTTGAATAAACCCGAACTCTAAAGTAACTCTGCCAGCGACGCTTAGCAATGCATGAAGATGTAAGAAACTATGAACGCCTTTACGAACACCTTCTGACTGCACTATGGTAACAAGCAGCAGAGTGATGACTCTGATCCACCATAACACAGACCTGTCATAGGGTCAGTCTGACGTAATAAAGGAAGGATTGATGAAAATAACAAAACAGATTTTCGGTTCTACCCTGCTGGCTGCAACTGGCCTTTTATCGGCTGGCCTATCTTCAGGACTGAGCGCAGCCACTATGCCCGCTTTAAAAGGCAATGAAACACTCTGGCTGCTTGATAACACACATCAACTCATCAAAGTGAAGGTGGCAGCTCCGGACAAAATAGTCGAACAGAAAGCACTTTCAGGCCTGGCAACAGGCGAGGCTTTAGTTGGCATAGATTACCGCGTTGCTTACGGCGTTTTATTTGCATTATCCGACAAAGGCCAGTTGTACAACATAGATACCGGTACAGGAAAAGTGACAGCCACAGGCCCTGTTTTACCTGCAGGCACGTTAAAAAAAGGTCAGTTTGGCTTTGATTTTAACCCTGTCGCTGACAGGATCCGGGTAGTAAATGAGCATGGTCAAAACTTAAGACTGCATCCGGAAACCGCAGCTTTAGCTTCTGTTGACCCTGAACTGCACTACGCAGACAAGGACGCTAATTTTGGCAAAAAGCCCACTGTAGTGGCTGCAGCTTATACCTACAACCAGCAAGACAACACGCTGACGACCAACTACGCCATAGATAAAACCCAAGGCACGCTGGTAACACAGGGCTCTAAAGAAGGCACAACACCGGCGGTATCACCTAATACAGGCCAGTTGTTTACTGTAGGCAGCCTTGGACTACAATCGCTGCAACAGATCTCCTTTGATATTTCCGACTTAAGTAACCTGAGTTTTATGGCAGTCACCACAACAGCACAACCAGCCAGTACTCTGTATCAATTAGATTTACAGACAGGACAAAACAAAAAACTGGGTACTTTGGCAAAGGGCCAGAACCTGCTTGGTATGGCCATTGAACCCTGATTGGTAAGTTATTAATGCTCAGGCCCGATAAAAAAAGCCCAGTCACAGTGCTGTGATTGGGCTTTTTAACTACAGTGAACCTGCTTAGGGCTTCACGGAATAAGATCAGGCTGCGCTGTCTTTAGCCAGTTGTAATAACTTAGGCAAAAACTCTTTATCCAAAGCGGCCACTTGCTGCTGTTCTTCCAGCACATCAAATAAAATTTGATCTGTAGTCAGCGGATTTGCCAACACTACACGGAACACTACTGTGTCTTGGCGTTGATAACGTTCAGGTTTAATCCGGGTACGGGAGACAAAAGAGCGGCCTTCTTCCCTTTGGGTTTTCTGAATAAAGCGGGTTAAACCATTCAGCAGCTCATTAAACTTATGTAGTTTGTCGGGCGAAGCTTTCGCCATAGCACGCTGAACTTCGGCCGGTACATAACGATAGGTTAATAAACACAGCTCAGGTTCAGTGATCAGCTCAAACTCTGCATGGTCTTTAATCAAACCGGCAAAATAACGGGCTTTGTCCAGACTGCGATTGATCAGAATTTCATAACCCTGGCGGCCAATCACCTGTAAACAGGCATGCACCAGCATGGCCATACCAGGGCGCGAGCCTTCCAGGGTCTGGCTACCTAAATCTTTGGAACCTTTACGCAAAATATATTCAGCGTGATGTTCTATTGCATGCGCCGAAGATGGGTGTTTAAACACCACCATACCTGCGCCCATAGGCACATACATTTGTTTATGCGCATCGATAGTGACTGAATCCGCCCGCTCTATGCCGCTCAGCAGATAACGGTACTTATCTGATAATAAAGTAGCCCCACCCCAGGCGGCATCGACATGGAAATGGCAGCCCAATTCAGCCGCTAAATCGGCTAAATCGTTCAGCGGGTCAACGTTGCCAGTTTCCGTAGTGCCAGCCACACCCACTATCGCCATTACTTTGATATTTTTATCATTCAGTTCACGGCTGACCCGGCGCATTTCATCGCTTTGCACTTTGTTATTGGCATCGGTTTTCACCGGTACTAAAAACTCACGGCCAATGCCTAAAATATCCGCAGCTTTGCCTAAGGAATAATGACCCCGCTCTGAGACTAAAATAGCTAAACCTTCATAGCCATAATATTTCATCGCACGGAACAAGCCTTCTTTGGCCACGCCTTTAAAGTCACCATCGGCTTTTAATAAGCGGTTACGGGCAATCCAAAGTGCAGTGATATTGGCAATGGTACCGCCAGAACAAAAAGCACCTAAGGAATGGTTGGCGCTGTGCATCCATTTTTTATAAAAGCTGTCGCCTTCGCCATACACCAGATGATGCATCATGCCGATGACCTGACGCTCTAACGGAGTAAAAGCTTTGGAGGTTTCGATTTTCACCAGATTCTGGTTTAAACCCACCATCATTTTTGACAGCGGCAAGACAAAATACGGCAAAGCCGAGGTCATATGACCAATAAAACTTGGCGCTGCGGTATGCACTGAATGCGCCACCAGCTTTTCCATCATCTGCTCGGCATAATCCGACACAAATTTAGGTTCAGAGGGTATTTGATGGGCCTGAAAGTCGCGCTCAATTTGCCACAGTGGTTTTTCCACAGCGACAATACTTTCGCGTAAAAAACCAGCCAGGTTTTGCGAAATATTCTGTTCGATGATACTTAAAGTCGAGTCCGGAGCCTCTGGCACAGTAAATATCCGCCACAAGGCTTCTTCAGAAGCTGTAGCCTGACGTTTGTTTAATTCTGTCATTCGTATCCTGTCTCACCGTCGTCGCTATTTCGGCTTCTTATTTTGTGTTTTCAGGCCGTAAAATCAGTAAGTCAAAAAGGAGGTCACTGTACTAAATGCACCTTTAAATGTCTTTAAAAAATTTCATCTGTTGATCATCTTGCTGCAAAGAGCTGCATGAACCCGCTATTTTTACTGAATGTCGCCACCTGATTGCAGAAAATGTCCATAAAAGCGGCAACCGAATTCAGTTCAAAGTATTAGCTGTCAGCCCGAATTAAATCAGCTAAGCTATCAAGGTATTGTTTTAAGGTCCCTTTTTAACGAGTCATTGCATGTTACGGATCCGTTCAACACATTTTATTGTCCTTAGCCTGGTGGTGTATCTACTCGCCATTGCTGCTTACGTGTTTTATCAGTACCAGCAAACCTACCAGACCAAGCTTGCTCAGGTTGACTTACAGCTGGTAAATGCGGTTAAAGCTGTGCCTTATCTGTTAGGTGACAATTACCACAACAACATCAATGGCCCGCAGCATATTTCCAGAGCTGACTATCTGAAAATTGCCAAGAAACTCAGCCTCTATGCCAAAGATTTAAAATTGCAGTATGTCTACAGCATGATCCAGGTGGACGGCAAAGTACATTTCACCTCTTCAAGCTATACCGAAGATGACCTGTTGCGTGGCCAGTTGAGTTACTTTTACGATTACTACCCTGAGGCCACAGAAGCGAATAAAGCCGCTTTTGCTTCTATAACGCCTGTTTTTGAAGAGTCGGTTGATCAGTTTGGTCATTTCCGCTCTGTGCTGATGCCATACCAGAGTGCCGATGGCACCGTCTATTTAGCCGGAGCGGATATCGCCATCACCGATTTGGATCAATGGTTGTTGGATAGCATGCAACAGTCGGTTTTAAGTGGGTCGATATTTTTTGCTTTGGCTTTACTGCTGGCTTTAAGTTACGCCATGGTGCTGCGAAACAACCTGACCACGGATCGCAGCTCGGGGCGGCGTAATGCTTTAGCTTTAGAGGCTCATTTGCGCCGTGAAACCGGTGGTTTAAGTCAATTAGCTATTTTGCAGGTCAATAATCTTGAGGAAATCAGCAACTTGTACGGCAACCTGATAGCCGAACAAGCTTTTAACCAATTTATCCGGCAGCTGCAATTGCATTTAGGCCGCTCCTTCCGCTTGTATCGTTTGTCCTTTGAGAAACTGGCGATCCGCCGCGTGGCCAGTATTTCTGACAATGAATTGCACGACAAACTAAAAAGTTTTGATTTCTCTCAGCCCGTACTGAACGACCCGTACTTACTCTTTACTGTGACTTTAGGTGTAGCTTTATCACCTGCCACAGTGGTACTGGAAAACGCCACACTGGCGGTCAATACAGCACGCTTGCAGCAACAGTCTTTAGTGGTGTATTCAGATAATTTATTAGCACTGAAACAACACCTGCATACCAATATCAAAATGGCCAAAGAGGTGCGTGAAGCCATAGGCCATGAACAAATAGTGCCCTACTTCCAGCCCGTGGTCCAAATCAGCACTGGCGAAATATTCCAGTATGAATGTCTGGCCCGGATTTTACGCAGTGACGGCAGCATACTGACGCCGGATCAGTTTTTAAGCATCATCAACCGCAGTCATCTGGATACAGAACTGACCAAAATGATGTTTATTAAAAGTGCCAGTCAGTTTGCCGCCTCTGAAGTCAGCTGGTCTATTAACGTCAATTGCCGTGATTTACTGGATGACGAATTACAGCAGTTTTTCCTCGACTACCTACAGCATTATCCAAAACCAGAGCGGGTGTATTTTGAACTGGCAGAAGCCGGAGTATTGCCTCAGTTTGAACGTTGCCGCGATGCTATCGCTGCGCTACAAAAAGCAGGTGCTAAAGTACTGCTGGATGATTTTGGGGTGGCCAGTGGTGTAGGTATGGCCGACCTGCTGCAATTGCGGGTGGACGGTTTAAAAATTCATGGCAGCTTAATTGAACTGATAAGCTCAGATCAGGACGCTCAACTCTTTATTGAACATATCAGCTCTTTTGCCAAACAAACCCAGTTGCTGATCATCGCTGAGATGGTAGAAAGCAAACAGTCTCTGGATGCGCTGGAACGTTGTGGTATCAGCTACGCCCAAGGCTACTATTTTGGCCCGGCAGCACCTGTGCCACTGCGCTACTACGAAAGAGGCTCTGTATAAAACAAGAGGCGCTGTATCAGCGCCTCTTGTTTTTATTCATCTTAAATTTGAGCTTCTGTTTAACTTCTAAGACCAGTACCTTTATTAATCAGGTACATAGCAAAGCTAAAAAACACCAGAATAAAACCAATAATCACGCTAAACGCAAACACCAGATTGACATCACTGACGCCTAAAAAGCCATAGCGGAAAGCGTTGACCATATACACAATAGGGTTGATTTGCGACACGTATTGCCAGAATTGTGGCAATAAACTTAATGAATAAAACACCCCACCTAAATAGGTTAAAGGCGTCAGCACAAAAGTTGGAATAATGCTGATGTCATCGAAGGTTTTGGCGTAAATGGCATTAATTAAACCGGCCAGCGAAAACAAAGTGGCAGTTAATACCACGGTCGACATCAGAATAAACAAATGATGCACTTTGATATCGACAAAAAACAGCGACAACAAAGAGACAATCAATCCAACCAGAATACCGCGCGCCACGCCACCACCGACATAACCCAGCACTATGATGTAGTTAGGCACAGGAGCCACTAACAGCTCTTCGACATTACGCTGAAACTTGGCGCTGAAAAAAGACGAAGCCACGTTCGAGTAGGAGTTGGTGATCACCGACATCATAATCAGGCCAGGCACAATAAACTCCATATAACTGAAGCCACCCATATCACCAATACGCGAACCGACCAAAGCGCCAAAAATGACAAAATACAAGGTCATGGTAATGGCGGGTGGTACCAGAGTTTGCACCCAAATGCGCATAAATCTGTTGGTTTCTTTATAGAGAATACTTTGTAGCGCTATTAAATTACGTGAACTCATGCTTTGGCTCCGCGTCCGTTTTCGACCAGACTGACAAACAACTCTTCCAGACGGTTGGCTTTGTTACGCATCGAAAGCACCTGAATGCCCTGCGCTGTTAATGCACTGAATACGCCATTTAAGCCTTGAGCTTTCACCACATCGACTTCCAGGCTATGGCTGTCTGTCTGACGGAATGTATAACCTTCTAATGTGATCACCGCTTCTGTCGGCGCTATATCGAGTAAAAAGGTTTCTTTATTCAGCTTACTCAGCAGGTTCTTCATGCTGGTGTTTTCGACTATCTGGCCTTTGTCGATGATGGCGATGTTGCGGCACAAAGACTCTGCTTCTTCCAGATAGTGGGTGGTCAGAATAATAGTCACACCCTGCTGGTTAATTTCTTTGAGGAATTCCCACATAGAGCGGCGCAGTTCAATATCCACGCCCGCTGTAGGTTCATCTAAAATCAGTAGCTTAGGTTCATGCATTAAAGCTCGGGCTATCATCAGACGGCGTTTCATGCCACCAGAGAGTTCACGCGAACGGGCATGACGTTTTTCCCATAAGCCAAGCTGACCTAAGTATTTCTCAGCACGAACTATGGCGACAGAACGTGGTACACCATAATAACCAGCCTGATTCAGTACAATTTGCAGCACAGTTTCAAACTGGTTGAAGTTAAATTCCTGTGGCACTAAACCTAATTGGCTTTTGGCATCTTCCAGATGAGTGTCCAGATCATAATCAAAGACTTTGACCGTGCCGCTGCTTTTATTCACCAGTGAACTGATAATGCCAATGCTGGTACTTTTGCCTGCACCATTCGGCCCCAATAAGGCAAAAAAATCGCCTTGCTGCACTTCCAGATCAATACCAGTTAAAGCGACGGTGCCACTTTTATACACCTTGTGTAACTGTTTAATATCTAACGCTAAGGTCACTGTTGATCTCCATAGCCCCAACGGCTGACTAACTGTTGCTTTAAACCTAAATGGTCAAGAATTCGTGCCACCATAAAGTCGATTAAGTCATCGACAGATTGGGGCAGATGATAAAAACCAGGCGCTGCCGGCATCACCACAGCACCAGCTTTGGACAAGGCCAATAAGTTTTCCAGATGAATGGTACTTAACGGAGTTTCGCGTGGCACTAGGATGAGCTGACCGCGCTCTTTAAGCACTACATCAGCAGCGCGCTCAATCAGATTGTCACTCATGCCATGGGCAATAGCGGCTGCAGTACCAGTGGAGCATGGGCAAATCACCATCTGTTTAGGCGCAGCTGAGCCCGAAGCACAAGGCGAAAACCAATCGTCTTTGCCATACACAGCTAACAGCTCTTTGCTGGCACCGGTTTTTTCCAGAATAAAATCACGACAGGCTTCAGGGCCACCCGGCAGTTTTAAATCATATTCAGTGGCAAATACGACGCGGGCAGCACTGGAAATTAACAGATGCACTTTGACCTGTTGCGCCAGTAAGTTTTCCAGCAAACGCCAGCCATAACCAGCGCCTGAAGCGCCGGTAAAAGCTAAGGTGACTTCTTGGGTCATGGAGTTCTCTTCTTTAAAGTAGTGACACGTATTTTTCCACTGATCCGAACCCTAAGTAATTGGAGTTGCAGGGAGGCGGCAAGTGTTCAAGACCCCAGGAGCATAGTTAACCTATGTGACTGGGGCGCGAACAGGCAGCCAACTAAGCAGCGGCTTCAAGTACGACGGGTTGTAGACAAGGCGTCCAGCAATTTCTGATGTATCCCACCAAAACCGCCGTTGCTCATAATCACTATATGATCCCCTGCGGACGCTTTTTCAACCAAAGCCGCCACTATTAATTCCACAGACTGGAATACTGCAGCTCTGCCAGGCATCTGGTCTGCCACAGTCGCCAGGGACCAGCCAGAATTAGCAGGTTCAAACAGCAGCACTTCATTGGCATCATGCAGCGAATCAGCGATAGCTGATTTATGTACGCCCATTCGCATGGTATTGGATCTTGGCTCCAGCACTGCCCAGATTTTTGCGCCGCCGACACGGGCTCTTAAACCGGCTAAAGTGGTTTCAATAGCTGTTGGGTGATGGGCAAAATCATCATACACAGCAATACCTTTGACTGTGCCTTTAAGTTCCATCCGGCGTTTTGGCGCGACAAACTGCGTTAAGGCTTCAATAGATACAGCCACAGGCACACCGACATGACGGGCAGCAGCTATCGCCATCACAGCGTTTTCGACATTATGGTTGCCACATAAATCCCAGTGTAAGGTACCTTGTGATACCGCCATATAAAACAATTCAAACACACTGCCATCCGGCTGCTTTAATTCCACAGTCCAGTCTTTGCCATAACGCTGCTGCTCACTCCAACAGCCCATAGCTAAGGTTTGATCCACAGCTTCAACATCGGCCGGACTCAACACCAGGCCGGTAGCTGGCACCATACGCAACAAATGATGGAACTGACGCTGAATAGCGGCTAAATCCGGGAAAATATCGGCGTGATCGTATTCCAGATTATTAATCACCAAAGTGCGGGGTCTGTAGTGTACAAACTTGGAACGTTTATCAAAAAAAGCCGTGTCGTATTCATCGGCTTCAATAACAAAAAACGGCGAGTCACCTAAACGGGCTGAACTGTCAAAATTCTGTGGAATACCACCTATTAAAAAGCCGGGCTTTAAACCTGCATACTCCAGCACCCAGGCCAACATACTGCTGGTGGTGGTTTTACCATGAGTACCAGACACAGCCAGCACCCAGCGCTGATGCAACACTTGTTCAGCCAGCCACTGCGGGCCAGAGCTGTAAGGAATATTCTGATCCAGCGTGTACTCCACAGCCGGATTACCTCGTGACATGGCATTACCAATAATCACCAGATCAGGCGCTGGTTGCAGCTGCACCGGATCATAGCCCTGAGTCAGTTCTATACCCAGTTGTTCGAGTTGAGTGCTCATTGGTGGGTACACATTGGCATCAGAGCCTGTCACTTTATGCCCAAGACTTTTTGCAATAGCGGCGATACCGCCCATAAAAGTGCCACAAATGCCTAAAATATGAATATGCATACTGCATCCTTACTGCCAGTAAAACGGGTTCTGCGGCCATTCTAGCAAAGGACTCTGAAGAACAGCTGAAATAAAACAAGCATAAACCTGCAATTTAGCCTGAACTTGATTAAAATAGCAGCCGCTGTGGCCGACAGCCTTCAATCAAAATTAACACTGCGGTCAAAGCTTCCTCTACCTACACAAAAAAAGGATTGTTTTATGCGTCGATTGGCTCCGGCCCTGCGTCTTGATGGTGCAGATGCAGACCTGATAGATCTGATTAAAAGCATTGTAGCTGCCTGTAAAGAAATTTCTTTCCGGGTCGGGCAAGGTGAACTCTCAGATGTGTTGGGCTCCACTCTGAACGAAAACGTTCAAGGCGAAACCCAGAAAAAACTCGATGTTATCTCCAACGAACTGCTCAAAGATCTGATCCTTGAAACAGGCTCAGTGATGGCCATTTCTTCTGAAGAAGAAGACAGCACTGTAGCTGGTAACCCGCAAGGTAAATACCTGGTTACTTTCGATCCGCTGGATGGTTCGTCCAACACCGACATCAACAGCTTAATTGGCACTATCTTTTCTATTCTGCCAGCTCCCAAAGGAGCGGACCCAGCCGACCCTGCAATTTTCCTGCAGCCTGGCACAGCTCAGATCGCCGCAGGTTACATTTTGTATGGCCCCTCGACCATGATGGCCTTGACCACAGGTAAAGGCACCAAAATGTATACGCTGGATAAAACCTACGGTGGTTTCCTGCTGACGCAGGAAAAAGTCACCATTCCGAGCGTAACGGCTGAATTTGCTATTAATATGTCGAACCAGCGCTATTGGCAGGCTCCGATGCAAAACTACGTGACTGATTTGCTTAAAGGTAAAGAAGGCCCACGGGGTAAAAACTTTAATATGCGCTGGATTGCCGCTATGGTCGGTGACGTACACAGAATTTTATGCCGTGGTGGTATTTTTGCTTATCCTCGGGATCTGAAAGATCCAATCAAACCAGACAAACTTCGATTAATGTACGAAGCCAATCCAATGAGTTTTCTGGTAGAACAAGCAGGCGGAGCCAGTACAACAGGATTCGAGCGCATTATGGACATTCAACCAGTGGATATTCACCAGCGTGTGGCTGTGATTTTAGGTTCCAAACACGAAGTGGAAAGCTGCCTGCAGTATCATCAGGCCTAGGCAGGGTAAAAGCAGCAGCTTCAAGTACAACGGCTATAGCCATATTTACGTCCGCTGCTATAATGCAGCACCAAATTTCAGAACAGAGGAAGCGTTATGAGCTTAAGTCAGGTTGCAGCAGGTAAAAATCTGCCAGATGAAATCAATGTCATCATTGAAATTCCGGCGAATGCCGATCCAATCAAATACGAAGTAGACAAAGACACGGGCACTGTCTGGGTTGACCGTTTTATGTCAACGCCAATGTTTTACCCGTGCAACTACGGCTTCGTAAACCACACTCTGTCGTTAGACGGTGACCCGGTAGACGTATTAGTGCCAACACCATACCCACTGGTACCAGGTGCTGTGATCAAATGCCGTCCTGTTGCTGTGTTAAAAATGGCAGACGAAGCCGGCGAAGACGCTAAAGTGTTAGCTGTGCCAATCAGCAAGCTGACTAAAATTTATGACAACATCCAGGATCTGGACGACGTACCAGAACTGCTGAAAAACCAGATCCAGCATTTCTTTGAACGTTATAAAGAGTTAGAGCCAGGTAAATGGGTGAAAGTGATTGGCTGGGGCGACAAAGCTGAAGCCAAAGCTGAAATCGTCAGTTCATTTGAACGCGCTCAGCAGAAGTAATATCCAGTTCAGAAAACGGCACCAGGGTGCCGTTTTTTTTATCCTGCCTTCTCTCTAAACACTGCACTTTGCTCACGAATCACAACACCGCTGATCCCTTTGTCTGGACTCTGTCTTTTTTTATCAAATAAACGAAAAATCTGATAAAAACTTCTGTAAATATCTGTTATTTTCAGCAACAGATTTGGGTTCGCTAACCATTTTCATTATTACAATAATAAACGCCACTTCAACACTATGATTGGAGTGATTCAGGGGTAAGGTTATGGCTTTGTTTGAATTCGGGTCTGCACGCAGCAAAATTGTGCTGTCTTTCATCATCACGCTGATTAGCATGGTGTCAGTAGTCACTGTACTGGCAGAGCAACACTGGCTCTGGTCTGCTTTAGTTATCCTTGTCGCACTGGTCATGCAAGGAGTGTTTCACCAATCAGCCTTAAAAGGCTATCAGAGCTATATCACAGAGCAGCAACTATTGATCCGCCGCTCTGTACAGGAAAAAAATCTGGGATTGCAGTTAAATACCACAACGACAACTGAACTTGCTTTACCTTGCCAGCAATTTAATCAGTGGCTCAACACGCTGCAACAGCAGCAACAAGAGTCAACAGCTCAGAGTGAACAATTAAAGCATCTGGTGAGCTCTATCCGTCATATTGCAAACGATGAACAGAAGCACCTGAGTCAACTGGAACGCGCAGCGGGTCAGACGCTGACGATGGTAGAGTCGATGAACCAAAGTGTGCTGGACGAAGTACAAAGCGCAAATTTAGCAGCGGAAGCGGCTAACCACTCCAATCAAATTGCGCAACAAGGTCAACAAACCGTATCCAGCACTGTGCATAATATCGAACAACTGGCGGTGCATTTACAACAGGCGTCCGCCACTATTGCGAAGCTTGAGCAAGACAGCAATCAAGTAGGCGCTGTACTGGAAGTCATTAAGGGCATCGCAGAACAAACTAACTTACTGGCACTGAATGCAGCTATTGAAGCAGCAAGAGCTGGTGAACAGGGCCGCGGTTTTGCGGTAGTTGCAGATGAGGTTCGAACCCTTGCGTCCCGTACACAGAAATCGACCGAGCAAATTCAGCGCACCATTGAGCAGTTGCAAAGTGCGGCACGTGAAGCAGTACAAAAAATGAAACTAAGCAGCGAGCAAGCAGATTTGAGTGTGCAATCAGCCAATCAGGCCGGTCATGCATTAAAGGAGATCACCGGCAGTATCGCGCAAATTTGTGCGATGAATCAGGAAATCGCTTCGGCAACAGACGAGCAGCAACATCTGACCAAAACTATGGTGAACTATGTGCGTGATATAGCTACCCACACCACTCAAAGCCAGAAAAACACAAAAGATTTACAGCAGATGGGTGAGCAACTGGCATTGATTGCCAACCATTAAAACGAATGGGCTCAGAATAAAATTAAGGTTCGCTATTTAATTTTACTCTGAGCCCAATGTTTAGCTTTTCGCTAAAAACTTCACTAAATCCGCAGCAGTCATAGGTTTAGCATACATAAAACCTTGCACTTCCTCACAGCCCATAGCGCGAACCGCATCTTCCTGTTCCTGGGTTTCGATCCCTTCAGCTATGGTTGCCAGCCCTAGTTTTTGGCCTAAGTTCACTATGGTTTCAGCAATCAAAGTGCCATTAGGTCGTGCAAAACCCTGAATAAAAGCGCGATCAATTTTAATTCGGTCCAGCGGCAATTGTTGTAAATAACTCAGGGACGAAAAGCCAATACCAAAATCATCAATAGCGACTTTAATGCCGAAGGTTTTTAGCTTATTTAACGCCGCAATCACTATTTTCGGATCATCCATGACCACAGACTCAGTGATTTCCAATTCGACCAGAGCAGGGTCTACCTGATAGCGCTCAACACAGTCAATCACAGACTGCACAAAACGATGATTACGAAACTGTGGCATCGATACATTCACTGCAATACGCAGATGAGAGAATCCCTGAGCTTTTAAAGCTTGCAACTGCTTACAGGCTTGCTGCAACACCCAGTCACCGATTTCGATAATCAGGCCTGAGTATTCTGCCAGCGGAATAAACACTGCCGGAGAAATAAAGCTACCGTCCGGCTGAGGCCAGCGTAACAGCGCTTCCATACCCAGCACATGGCCACTTTTCAAACAAATTTGCGGCTGATACCACAGCTGGAGTTTATCTTTCTGGAAATCCGATCTCAGGCTTCTGAGCATGACAAGCCTGTCGACCATCTGCTCTTCCATTTGGGCACTGTAGTACTCAAAATTTTGTGCCAGATGTTTTTTTGCTCTGTTCAGCGCAATATACACATGCTTCAGAATAGTCAGACCATGCAACGCACTATCCCGTAAACGACAAAACCCGAAGCTGGCGTTTACCTGTAAGGAATGCTCAGAACACTGGAATGGCATTTCAAAAATGCCGGACAAGGTTTCCGGTGTCAACGCCTGCTCAGGGCCAATTAAACCAAACACATCAGCACCAATACGGCCAATTTGAGCAATTTCACCAAACTGAGCCACCAGCCTGTGGGTAATAGCGATCAGCAGTTCATTACCCGTTTCCTGGCCTAAACCGTCATTTACGTCAGAGAAGTGGTCAATATCAATCAGGACAGCTACATTGCGGGCTGGATCCAACCGGCGGGTTTCCTGCAATAAAGAGGTAAATTCGTTGCGGTTTGGCGTCTTGGTTAAAGGATCGATATAAGCCGCATGTTTAAGTTGCTGAAACAAAGTGACATTTTCATAACCTATGGAAATATTACTTAAAAACACTTCAATCAGCTGACGGTCAAAATCTTCAACTGGTCTGTTGGTTTCAATATAGACAGCTGCAGCATGATCGATATTACCCAGATACAGCACAGTATCCTTATCGGTGAAAATATGCCGCCGCTCAGCCAGGCAAGTGGTGATTTGCTGAATAATTCTGTGATTATTCAGCCGCTCCAGTTTACATTTAATATAAGGCGCATAATGCCCTGCCGCACCCAATACATAAATATTGTCACTGCTGCTGCCATCATCCTCAATCTGAGCACAAAGTACGCCTTCTGCATGCAAGCCTATCAGGGAAGAAATCTGAGTGACTACCCCTTCGGAAAACTCATGCAACGAATGTTGTTCCAGTAAATTGGCTCCGGCATTAATAATTTTCTGCAAGCCAATGCGATTCTGGTTAATAGTGCGGATTTGCTGATAACTGCGGATGGACGAAATAATAGCAGTGACCAGTTTATTCCGGGTCAGCTCAGTTTTGGTTTTGTAATCGTTGATATCGTATTCTTTGATTACACTCTCTTCAGGAGCATAACCTGGCTGACCTGTGCGCAGAACGATGCGCACTTCATCCATTTTTAATTCATCACGAATTTGCTGCACCACTTTCAGGCCAGCATCGTCAGATTCCATCACTACATCAAGTAAAATGACGGCTATATAGGGGTTATTCGCCAGAAATTTTAAGGCTTCTTTGCCAGAAAAAGCATGATGAAACACCAGTTTACGATCCAGAACCAATAAATCAGACAAAGCCAATTTAGTGACCGTATGGATCTCTTCATCGTCATCAACAATCAACAGGTGCCATTCACCGCTGGATTGTGTCTCGACTTCCGAATTCGTTTCGTCTTCTGCGAGGAACAGAAAATCATCATCTGCTGCTTTTGACACCATGCTCCGACCTTTTTTACATCAGCTGTGGGGATATTTTTTGAAAGCATATCAAGGCACTATTGCATAAATACTAGCATATACCCTGAATTAACTTTGACAATCAGGGCCCAACCCCACCGCTATCCTTTGTAAGCTTTTAATCCAGTTTATCTACACTATACCCTTAGGCAAAAAAAGCAATTCATTTTATTAAAATCTTTGAAAATCAGAAAGTTAACACTTTCACAAACTTCTTTTAGAGTCGAGACTAAATTTTTGCGCTATTGTGAAAATTCAGCAATAAAATCTGTCTCTACCAGAGGTGTATTGATGCAGAAAGTCTCTGCAGGCCGGGGTCATCAACGTTTACTGCAACTGGCCCGTAACCAGCTTGGTCACGAATTTGCGACCAAAACCAGCACAAGTGACGCAGAATCAGTGAATTCGGTCCAAAGCAGTGACTTTAACCAACGCCATCAACGCCTGGCACAACGCTCGGGCGCGCCAGTTGCTAATGATTCAGACTTTAAAGGCCCTAACCTGCATCAACGCGCTGAACGCCGTGAACGCATGCATAAAGAACGGCAGCAATCAAATTTAGAAAAAATAATGGCGCTGGCTTTAGACTACTGTCCTGAATACGTTGCGGATATGGATGTGGATCCCGACTGGTTTCAACAATACTGTGATTTAGTATTAAATATTTCTAACCAGACTATGCAGCAGCTCTGGGCAAAAATACTGGCAGGAGAAATTGGTCAACCCGGTAGCTTCTCATTAAAAACCTTGTTTCTATTACAACGCATGAGTTTTAAAGAAGCCTTAGCCTTGCAAAAAGCCGCCAGCCTGACCTGCCGGGTCAGACTGCAAGACAGCGGCCATATCTATTTTGGCTATGTGCGTAAACCTTCCATCTGGCAAATACTGACAGGCCGCAGCAGAGCAGTGCTGAATCTGAGCCAGTTTGGCCTGACCTTCCCGCAGATCTTAAGCCTGATTGATTTAAACCTGTTGCATCAAATTGAAATTGAAAGTGGCGAATTGATCCCAGACCAATCTTTGCAGTTGCAGTACCACCAGCACCAACTGAGATGCAAAGCAAAGTATTCAGGTGTTGTGCTGCAGTATTATAAATTTACCGCTGTTGGTGTGGAGTTGTTACCTTTGCTGAATAGCCAGGCCAATCCGACTTACCTTCAGGCAGTGAAGCAGCTCTTTAGCCCGGTATTAGAGTTTGAGGACTAAGCTGCTGACAATAACGTACCAGATCGGCCACTTTCTGTGCGTCCAGCGGTTTAATCACCACATCATTCATACCTGCCTGATGAAATTGTCGAATCTCATCAGGTAAAGCATGAGCGGTAAAAGCCATAATGACAGTATCCTGATGTTGTGGTAACTGCCTGATCATATGAGTCGCCAAAACACCCGACATATCCGGCAATTGAATATCCATCAGGATCAACTGATACCTGCTGCTTTTAGCAAGCTGAATAGCTTCAGCTCCGCTGGCAGCAGTATCCACCTCAAACTGTTGTTGGCTCAGCATCGCTTTGACAAAAGCCAGATTGGTTTTATTGTCATCAACCACCAGCAATCTGAAATTATTGTGTTGTGGTTTTTCGCCAAGATGCTGCCGGATCCTGGCAGAAAGCATAGGATTGGCTAAAACAGGGCAGCTCAGCAGAGCTGTCCAATCACTTAAATGAGCAGGATCAGAAAATGCAATCACCCGGCTGCGGGCGGTAACCTGATGCAGCTCAGTCCAGAGCTGTGGATTTTCATCCGGGGCTGGCAGTTGGATCAGCACTAAATCCACCAGACGGTGCTGCAATTCAGTTTTTAGTTGACCAACCTGCTGAAGGCAGATCACTTGTTCTGCCACTGAGTACACGCTTTGCTTTAACACCGCTGCACGTATGCTGTTGCTGTCTACATAAATCGCGGTTTGTTGCATCAGCAGATCCTTGACTAACACTGCAGTCAGTGGCAGCTCCAGACGCACTGAACACCCTAAATCATCCAGAGCCGAAACAGATAATCTGGCGCCAAGGCGTGATAACAGTCTGGCACACAGCTGTTGCAACACCCCGGTTTCGTCAGATTCTGCACCTGTAAGCACTTGTTGTATAGCGCGGCTCTGGCCGGCATGGTCAAATTGCAGCAGCAGCTTATTTTCAGAAAATGCCTGCAGATTAATAAACAAACTCAGCTCGTGTTGCTGCAAATCCTGCATGATCAAACTCAGGATTTGTTTGAGCAATTGAGCTGTATGTTGGGTGCAAAATTGGACGTCGGACAAACTTAACGCCGGATCTTCAACCAGAATAAAAGGCACTTTTGCTAAATCAAACTCTTGCTGCCACAACTCCACTTGTTGTGCTAACCATTCAGGAAACCAGACAGTTTGGATCTGTAGTTCTGTGTTATCTAACAAATCCTGCTTCAGTAACCAGCTCAATAGCTGTGCCTGTTGTTCTGACTGTCCTGCCTGCTCAAGTACACAGAGTTGTTGCCACTGCTGCAACCTCGATTGGCTGGCTTTTAATTCGCTGGCTAAGACGGCCTGTTTCTGCTGATAACTAATTTCCAGTTGTGCACGTTCAGTGTCGTTGCTGTGCCCCAGCAGTTGTTCAGCCTGACTTTGTAATTGCAACTGCTGTTGAAACTGTTGTTGCTGTGCATAGAGCGCACGAAACAACTGAGTCAGTTCGGCACTATCAAACTCATTGAGTTTTTTACTATCAAAATTCGACGAAGCTAAAGTACGGATTTGCCTTAAAAAACCTTGCCAGCGCAGATGTTGAGTTTTAAAAATTCTGCGCTGCCACAACAAAGCCAGAGCAACGATAATAACTAAAGCTGTCCCCCATAAGCTGCTTTGCCACCACCATAATTTAGATAACCGCAGCGGAGAAATCTGAATAGCGACATAACCTAAAGTGCTGCCTTCAACTGCAACTTTGTTGCTGTCGAAATAACTCATGCTAGCCGGGGTGACCATAACAGCAGACCAGAGTAAGGTCGAACCATCCTGCAGGGCTTTTTGTCCGGTTAAATCACGGGTCGGACTGAAATTGAATAATTCACGGGGAAATTGAGTGGCGGCAAATAAATTACCATCAGCCTGATACACCAGAATAGCTTTGATAGGTAAAGTACTGGAAAAACTGGTGGCCAGCAGATGGCCTTTGACTTGCTCTACTTTGTTTTGAACTAAAAAAGGCTCAACCATCAAAGACAAACTCATCAGCAATTGCTGCTCTGCCTGCACTCTGACTAAAGTCTCGTGGCGTAATTGCAAGCTTGCTGACGCATAAAGACAAGCAACTATCAGTACCACAGAACCCAACACCAAACCCAGTTTAGCTTTTAACGTCATGTTAATTGAACCTCTTTTCCTTAACCTGCACTATAAGCTGCCCCTCAAAGCAGAACAATAGCTATTCTGCTTTGAACCTGGGTCAGCTTATTGTTTTATCAGGTTTTAGAAATGCAGTTCAGCAGAAATAAAAGCACCATCGAAAGTTAAATCTGCATCTACGTTGTCAATGTCATCCAGCTCCAGTTTGGTCTTTTTAACACCAGCTTTTAATGCCAGGTCAACAGCCAATGAATCGATTAACTCATAAGCAATACCAAACTGCATATCAGACAAAGAACTGCCGTCGTAGCTGACGTAATTCACTTCAGCAAAAACTTTTGTGCCAGTGCCTAATAAACCAAAACTACCGTACAGGTAACCCATAGGAATTACAGCAGACAAATCCTGAGTCGCACTTTGGCCCTGGCTTGCCACTGTAATATCGCCATCTAAGTATTTAGCTGTCACACCTAAATCCAGGCTTACTAAATCATTGTCCAGAATTTCGTAATAAAAGGTGGCATCAATGTTAGATAAATCCAGATCCTGAGCAACGTTGCTGCCCACTGCAAAAGTTTGATTATCAAACACAAAGGTTTGATTCAAAGTGGTGTTGCCGTTAGAAGTCAAACTATTACGTTGTAGCTTGATGTTTGGTAACAAAGGCACCGGATGTTCAACTTTGATATAAAAGCTGCTTAAGTTTTTATCGTCAAACTGAAAGTCCTGCTGATTGCCTGTCTGACCAAAACCACCTTTGGCGTCAGCAAAATGCAGATCCGCACCAAGGTATACACCACCAATGGTGTCAGCCATAACGGCAGGAACAGCGAATGCAGCTACAGCTACCATACTCAATACAGACTTTTTCATGCTTTATCCTTGCGCTAATAATTCAGTTAAATCCAGCAGAGCCGCATTGGCTCTGGAAATATAATTCGCCATCACCAGACTGTGATTTGCCATAAAACCAAAACCACGGCCATTCAGAATCATCGGACTCCAGACCGGTTCCTGGGTCGCTTCCAGTTCACGGATAATTTGCCTTAAGCTAATCATCGCGTTTTTGTTGGTCAGAACCTCCGCGAAGTCCAATTCTATCGCTTTTAAGAAGTGTAACAAAGCCCAGCAAGCGCCTCGCGCCTCATAAAATTCATCATCTATGCTCCACCAACTGGTTTTAATCCGGTTAGATTCAGCTGTAGCGGTGGATTGTCTGGCATTTTTGTCACCAGCCAAATCGGTATTTAATCTGTCCTGCCCGACACTGACACTTAAACGCTGGCTATAACTGCCAAGACGTTTTTCCACATTCTTCAGCAAGTCACGTAAATTATCAGCTCTGGTGTAAAACTGACTGTCCGTTTTCTTCGGATCCAATAACGCGGTGCGGTACAAAGATAATTGTGCAATGGCCTGCTGATACTCAGCTTCAGCTGCGGGTACTGCCCAGCTGCGATGATCAATATTGAGCATCGGCTGCGCCAGTTTTAAATATTGATTTTCAATAGACTGTGACTGAGAGCGGCTTAAATCTTTGCGCAGCGCCAGGGCTAAATCACGCGACATTTCCAAAGCCCCCAGCTCCCAGGCTGGCATATTGTCCAGCAGCGAAAAAGGTGGCATCACATCGTTACTGGTAAAACCGGCATTTTTAGTCAGCAGAGTTTCCAGCACCCGAATCAACGCGCTTGTTGTGGTGTAGCCTACCGTTTGCTGGTGCTCCGGACTAAGTTCGGCCGATAAATCTTTTACATCAAACAGCTCTGGTTCACTGCTGGCCCACCAGGCGATGCCGTAGCCCAAAATAAAAACGAACAGCACGGTTAAACTGACGATCCTGAATCTGTTCATTTTGTCACTCCTAGTGAGTTGGAATTGCGCTGACCGAAGCCTGGATTTCGATGGATTGGCCGTCTTTAAAAGTTAAACGTAACGGGATTTGCTGGCCTTTACTAATACTGGTTTTGGCATCAAACATCATCAGATGCAAACCGCCAGGCTGAAAATGCACCTGCTCCCCGGCTGCAACCTTAACTGACTGCACCTGTTCCATCTTCATCATGCCATCTTTATGGCTGTGTTGATGCAGCTCAATACTGCCAAACTGCGGGCTACTGGCGCTGATTAATTCTGCATCTACAGTGCCACTATTGCTGATACTGAAATAACCCGCAGTCATACTACGGCCAGGCAACATTTCCCGGACTGTGGCATCTGTGACCAGTACTTCGGCCAGAGTCACACTGCTACTCAGACTCAATAATGCAGCAACTATCCACTTCTTCATTCAGCTTCTCCTTTTAAGATCAGACCTTTATCTTACACGACTATTTTACACAACAGGGGGTAGGCCAACAAACTTCACCGATGAAAAGCATTGACTTCTTTGGTAACAGCTTTTTCAGTATGAAGCTTAACAAACTGGTGACAAAAACAGCAGCTGTACAATTATCTATTAGCCCTACCCCCGATTTTATTGGGTTTTGCATTTCAGAAAGTCTAGTTTTCAGACGTTTAGCGATTGTCAACCCAACAACCCCCTATAAATTTATACTTTTGTTTAAATAATAACCTTTGCATTGTTGGCAAAAATCCGTAAACTTAGCGCCCCTTTAGGGTAGAGCCTTGGTTTTAGCGGTGCGCATAGGTCCATATCAATTAACGAACAACGTAATTTGCGCTCCTATGGCTGGAGTGACGGATTACACTTTTCGTGAGCTTTGCCGTCGTTTTGGTGCAGGTTTAGCTGTATCAGAAATGATGTCGAGCAATCCTTTGGTCTGGCAAAGTGAAAAATCGCTAAATCGTATGACTCACCAAAATGAATCTGGTCTTCGATCGGTGCAAATTGCCGGTTCAGATCCAGATCAGATGGCTGAAGCTGCTGTGTTTAATGTTGAACATGGCGCCCAAATCATCGACATCAATATGGGATGTCCGGCTAAAAAGGTGAATAAAAAACTGGCTGGTTCGGCGCTATTACAGTATCCGGATCTAGTACAGCAGATTATTCAGGCCGTAGTTCAGGCAGTAACAGTACCTGTGACCTTAAAAATCCGTACTGGCTGGGACATCGAACATAAAAATGGCGTACAGATAGCGCAAATAGCGCAGGACAACGGCATTGTGGCTTTAGCGGTTCATGGCCGCACTAAAGCTTGTATGTATAAAGGAGAGGCGGAGTACGACACTATCCGCGCTATTAAACAAAATGTGTCTATCCCGGTGATTGCCAATGGCGATATCACCACGCCGGAAAAAGCCAGATTTGTATTGGACTATACCGGAGCAGACGCGGTCATGATTGGCCGGGCCGCTCAGGGCAGACCCTGGATTTTTCGTGAAGTGGTGCACTATCTGCAAACTGGTGAACATCTGGCTTCGCCTTCAACGGGCGACGTCAGGGATATTTTGCTGGAGCATGTCCGTGGCTTACACCAGTTATATGGTGAAGTGCTTGGCCCACGTATTGCCCGCAAACATGTGGGTTGGTACCTGGCAGAGCATGACAGCGAAGGCATGTTTCGCAGTGAATTTAATGGTATCGAACAAGCCCAACAGCAGTTGGATACCTTATACGTGTATTTCGAGCAATTACTAGCAGCAACCTAACGTAAAAGAGAATAGGCAATGTTTAATCAAAACGTGACTTCGCCATTTATCACCAACGCCCATGTTCAAACGCAAGAAAAACCGCAGCCTTTAAGCAACGCGGTACAAAAAGCGGTGGCGAACTACTTACAACAACTGAACGGTCAGGACGTAAACGACCTGTACGAATTAGTGTTGTCCGAATTAGAAAAGCCGTTATTAGAAGAAGTGATGAAATACACTCGCGGCAACCAGACCCGCGCTGCCAACCTGATGGGCATCAACCGCGGTACTCTGCGTAAGAAGCTGAAACAATACGGCATGAGTTAATGCCCCCGCGGGAGGAGTCCCGCAATCAAAAGCACCTTCGGGTGCTTTTTTGTTGTCCCGTCGTACTTGAAGCTGCAGCTTTGTTGGCTGCTGGTTCTCGCCCAGGTCACATAGTGAACTATGCTCCCTGGGTCTCGAACCCTTGCCGCCTCGCTGCAACTCCAATTACTTAGGGAACAACCTGCGGTAGTAGGTAAAGTAAGTAAATAAGGGATTTCACCAGCGATCCCGGCGATACATCAAAGCCATTTTTTCTCTATGATTAGTGTCCAGGCTTTGTGTGCTATCCAAAAAGCTGTGAACTACAGCAGTGCTGGTCCGAATTAACCATTACAGCGGAGAATGATCCAATGAACGCAGCTCGTCCAATCCGTCGCGCCTTATTAAGCGTGTCTGATAAAACCGGTATAGTTGAATTTGCCCGTGCTTTAGCCGCCCAGGGTGTGGAACTGTTATCCACAGGTGGCACAGCCAAGTTATTGGCAGAACAAGGCATAGCTGTCACTGAAGTGTCTGATTACACAGGTCACCCGGAGATTATGGACGGCCGCGTCAAAACGCTGCATCCAAAAGTGCATGGTGGCATTCTGGCCCGCCGTGGTATGGATGAAGCTGTCATGGCAGCAAACAATATCAATCCTATCGACTTAGTGGTCGTGAACCTGTATCCGTTCGCCAACACAGTGGCCAAAGCAGGTTGTACTTTAGAAGACGCCATCGAGAATATCGACATTGGCGGCCCAACTATGGTGCGTGCTGCGGCAAAAAACCATAACGACGTCACTATTGTGGTCAACGCAGCCGATTACGACAAAGTGTTAGCCGAAATGGCGGCAAACGCTGGTTCCACTACTCATGCTACCCGTTTTAGTTTAGCCATCAGCGCTTTTGAACATACAGCTCAATACGACGGTATGATTGCCAACTACTTCGGCACTATGTTGTCTGCATACGGTGACGAAGACGCCAAACCAAGCAAGTTCCCACGTACTTTTAATACTCAGTTTGTGAAAAAACAAGACTTACGTTACGGCGAAAACAGCCACCAGAGCGCGGCTTTTTATGTCGAAAACAGCATTCAGGAAGCATCTGTTGCCAGCGCTACTCAGCTGCAGGGCAAAGAGCTGTCGTACAATAATATCGCTGACACTGATGCCGCTTTAGAGTGCGTGAAGGAATTCGACGAGCCAGCTTGTGTCATCGTTAAACACGCTAACCCTTGTGGTGTAGCTATTGGCGAGAACATTCTGGCTGCTTATGAGCGTGCTTATAAAACAGACCCAACCTCTGCTTTTGGTGGCATTATCGCTTTTAACCGTGAATTAGATGCTAAAACTGCTGAAGCTATTGTCAGCCGTCAGTTTGTGGAAGTGATAATCGCGCCAAGCGCTACAGCTCAAGCAGCAGCTGTGGTGTCTGCTAAACCAAACGTGCGTTTACTGGTCTGTGGTGAATGGGAAAGCAAAACCACAGGTTTTGATATCAAACGTGTCAACGGTGGTGTATTGGTGCAAGACCGTGACCAGAAAATGGTCGGTCTGGATGACTTAAAAGTAGTGTCCAAACGCCAGCCTACTGCAGATGAATTACGTGACTTATTGTTCTGCTGGAAAGTAGCTAAATATGTGAAATCTAACGCCATTGTTTATGCCAACGACAGCATGACTATTGGCGTCGGCGCAGGCCAGATGAGCCGCGTGTACAGCGCTAAAATCGCAGGTATCAAGGCTGCTGACGAGAACCTGGAAGTCAAAGGTTCAGTCATGGCATCAGATGCGTTTTTCCCGTTCCGCGATGGTATTGATGCCGCAGCCGCTGCTGGTATCAAAGCCGTGATCCAGCCAGGTGGCTCTATGCGTGATGCAGAAGTGATAGCTGCTGCAGACGAGCACGGCATGACAATGATCTTTACTGGCGTGCGTCATTTCCGTCACTAAGGTTAAGTAATATTCGCTCTGACAAAACGGTAGCTTTAGCTGCCGTTTTTTTATACTGATAACTTGCTCCAAATCAAGACAATCATTAACGCCTGAATTGCACAGCCTTGCAATCCAGAACAACTACCACCATACTGTCTTTATATTAAATTACGTACACAATTGAGTACCTG